>SDBS01006576.1_pt1 | contig 11313 bp, 17 predicted proteins | sample 2277091 | NCBI WGS metagenome assembly SDBS01 (sample SAMN10404972, study PRJNA504765) | marine sediment metagenome | isolation source: marine sediment core GS10_PC15, 163 cmbsf | place: Arctic Ocean: Southern Knipovich Ridge | collected 2010 | reverse complement strand
AATATAAGAGCCTTGGCATTTATCCTAGCTATTCTGAGTTTAAAGCAGTACATATCGACAGTCATCCTGACAATGACAGTGAAATAATATGGGGCAAGAAATGAAAGAAGCAAATAATAAGTATACATTTTCTTTGGGGAAAATGACAGGAAGTCCGCGCACCTATCAAGGCACACTGTTACCTCCGATGGAGGGATTTAAGATTGGTACAAAAGCGGTTAAGTTATTAGCCTGTACTGCTAAAGATGATACTGTTCTTGAAGAAATAAAATGTCTTATCGATTCTTCTGATCAAAGTGATAGTAGCAATGACGATTTACTATCAAACGGCATAAAACTTTTTGCTAAAATTTTACAAGAGTTTGATATTGATGGTTATCTAGAAATGGTTGATATGATTGTTTTACGTACTTGTATTCATGCGAAAGTTGATGGTGAAACTGCATCCGCTTTAATTAACAGCAAAGCAGATATGAATAAATGGTTTACAAAGTATCCCCAAGATTTATTACTATTCACCGCAAATATAATTTTTCGTAATAGTTCCCCTTTTTTGCCCGAAGAATGGGGAAGCCTAGCAAAGCTGGGGCAGCGCAACGAGGCGTAACCTACATCACACTCGACCAAGAGGATGCTTGCAATTATTATTTTGGCAGGCTTATCTGGTCAACCGTAGCAACCTTAGCAGATATTGATAACTGGGTGTATAGCATGGCGCAATTGAATACACTTCATGATATGCTAGACTTGAGAGAGACAATAGAAGCTAAAAAAGAGGCTTTAGCGCATGGCTAAGACTGTCATTGATGAATTAGTAACACTCTTTACACTCCGATCTGACAAAAAGAGTGGGAAGGTTGTTAGCGGGTTACGCACTCGACTAGTGGCATTAAAGCGCGTGGGTTTGATTGCAGGGGCTGCCCTCACAGCCGCTGGTGCGGGTGTTGGCATTCTCATAAAAAAGACAAATGAGAGCGTAGACGCACAAGCTAAATTTGCAAAAACTGTCAATACAAGTTTTGAGAATTTGCAAGCATTACAATTTGCAGGGAAGTTGGTGGGGGTATCTATGGACGATATCAACAGCGCATTAGAAAATTTATCAACTACAATGGATCCCGCTATTCCAGGGCAGTATAATCGTGAGTTATTGTTACTTGGTATTAGTTCAAAGACTGTAGCGGGAAAATTGCGTTCGCCAATAGCAGTCTTAATAGATATTGCTGACAAAATAAAAAAATTGAGCAAAGGCAAACAATTATCACTCCTCAAGACGTTCGGATTTAGTCCTGGGGTAACTAGATTATTACTAGCTGGACCAAAAGCTATCGCTAAAGCAATGAAAGAGGCTCGGGCAAGTGGTGCAGTCTTGCCCGAAGGTTCTGCCAAGACTGCTGCTAAGTTTGATAGGGAAGTTGTAAGATTGACGTCATCTATAAAAGGAATGATGTCCGTTATGCTGCTCGGGCTTACGCCAGCCATTTCTAAAGCATTGGCTGGTTGGGAAAAATATATCATTGCCAATAGAAAGGTAATTGCTTTAAAAATTAAAGATTTTATTTTGGGTGTAGCTCTAGGATTTAAAAACTTTATTAATGTGGTTATAAAAGTTAAAGATGTAATCGGCGATATTATAAATTCTTTTGGAAAACTAATTGGCGGATTTCAAAAAGTATCAGATATTAAAACCACAGCAGTGATAATAGAAGGGATAATGTTCGGAATGGCTGCTGCATTCTTAGCCGCTAATATTGAAATTGTTGCAGTGGTTGCCGCAATTACGGCATTGATTTTGCTGGCACCTAAAATAAAAAGTGTTCTTTCCGCTTTTTCAAAAGCGGGTAAGAAAGTACCAGATCAACTTAGGAAATCCTTTGGGCTAGATGATCCCAAAGTTAGAGCTGGGTTGGGGATAGACTCCCCTAGATTTAAAGCCGCCAACCCTGTATTTGCACGGTTACTTCGCAATCCAAGCAAGTTTAAAATTCCGATAGGAAAAATTACCACGGCGAATACTGCGGTGAGTAATCAATCAACGGCACAAACCACAAATAATGTAACTATACACGTCAACGGGGCGCAGAATCCTTTATCTGTAGCGAAGGAAGTTATAAAGAATATTCCATTGTCAGCTGCTGTACAAACTGCGTCACCTGGCATCAACGCACCACCGGTGGGGTAGATTATGTCAGTCGGGATTTTTTCAGATACACTATTAAATATTTTAACGGATGTGCCAGTTGATACTAAGTTTTCAGAACATCACGGCATCACTGCAACGCCTGCACGTTTTGCGTTAGAAAATGGTGCGACCATTACTGATCATATTGTGCTTAATCCACAAACGTTAGAAGTGCCTTATATCTTGACAAATAATGATACTCCTTTGAACATTAGTACACCATTGGGATCGAGCTACGGGATACGCAGTGCCACACTTTACAACATCTTACGTAATAATTTACGCAATAGGACATTATATACAATTGTTACACGACATGTTCTATATCAAAATATGGCATTAATAGATAGCGGTGCAGATCATGTCAGCCCTGAGACGGGTACAATCGTCGGGATTGCTAAGTTTCAACAAGTTAATCGCGGTAATATTCAAAATGTTCAAATTCCCACATCTCAAACAGCGCAAGATGGTACACAGCTAAAAGCAGCCAGTACAGTACCTGTAGGAACACAAACTCTGCTTGATGTTAACTCTACACCAAATCTTTTGGAAAGGGAATTAGATACCTGGAGCGAGCAACAAGCGGAGCAATTATAATGTCACAAGTCATCCCCACATTTAGCACCGGAACAGTTAAATATAATGTATCTCTTAATGGTGCCACCTTTTTTATCAGGACATATTTTAATGAATTTTCTAAAATGTGGTTTTTGGATCTGCTCGATAGTGATAACAACCCTGTAGCGTTGGGGTTAGCATTAGTCCCAGATATTAATATATTACGTTATAGTCAGCAGCTAACTGATACGATCGGCGAGCTTAGAATATCAACTGCAGTGACCGGCAATGACACAACAATGTCGCTAGGTGATGACGCACTTCTTTATTATTTTACGCCTGGAGAATTTGAAACGCTGTTTCCTAATTTTAATACAGAGTTATTTAGAACACAACAATTTGATTTTAGTGCATTGTTTACGGTAGCACCATGACTAATTTTATTCGTGAAGTACAAATGTTTGTTGGTCCACTATCTGAAGTTCAAGGGGGTGGGGACAAACAACAAGCCATTATATTAAAAAGTTCTGGGCTAGACAGCGATTTAAACATTGTTTTTAAAGTAGATAAAAACACAATGGGATCACCTAATTTTTCAACGATAGAAATTCATAATCTATCAACAGAGACGCGCCAAGCTCTTAGCAAAGTAAAAACAAATGTGGAGCTACAAGCCGGATATAGGGAGGGAAATACCGCATTGCAAACCATTGCTATCGGATCGATCGCCTCAATTATTAGTGAGCGTATCGAGGGTGATATAAAGATGACCGTTAACGCTTACGATGGCGCAGAAGGTATGGGTGTTGGAAAATTCAGTAAGAGCTATGCGGGGCAGGTTCAGCTTTCTAAAATAGTAACAGATGTGGCGAATAGTATACCTGGCATTCAAATATCATCTGCAAATATTAAGTTGGGGACTCAACCAGTGGGTAAAAAAGGTATGGTACTGGCTGGGCGAAGCACGACTATACTGAATAAGTTATCGCGTAATTGGGGGTTTTCTTGGAGCGTACAAAACGGTGTATTTAAAGCCATACCCGACGAGGCGAAAGCAGGGGCTACGTTTGAAGTCAGCACAGAGCTTGGCAACCTTCTACATGTCACTCCGCGAATTGATAATGTATTGCAAACAGTGACTGGCGTTGAGATAACCTCTATTCTTGATCCACGTCTACAACCCTACGATAATGTAAAGCTCATATCGACAGTTGCGCCAGAGCTGAACAACACATACCAGATTACAAATTTAACGCATCAAGGCGATGTTCATGGCGACGTATGGACAACTGTAATTCAATGTCTCTTTAATTTAGGTCAAATTCAACCTTCGGAGGTAACCTAATGGCAATTAGATCACGAGAGCTTACTGCTGATACCGCCCTTGAGTTATCATTCATGGACGCGATGATAGATAAGCGAACGGCAATGCCAGGTGTAATTAAAAAAATCAATGTAGTTGATGGTGCGCTCCGTTCCGTGGATGTGCAGCCAGCCACAAATTTATTACTAGCAAAAGATCAAGGCTTAGGTAATACACCGCAACCATTGCCGATAATTTCGGGGGTGCCCGTAGTATTGCCCTACGCGCAAAAAGAAGGATTATCAATCACACTGCCAATAAAAGTTGGCGATGAGTGCTTGTTAATTATAGCGGATAGGTCGATTGATAACTGGCAATTTAACGGTGGTGTTCAAAGCCCAGTAGAAACAACTGTGCCACGAACGCATGATTTAACAGATGCTATTTGTATTCCAGGGCTTAGCAATAATGTAACTGAAATTGAGGATTATGCATTTGATGCCATCGAAATACGCAACAAAGACAAATCAATATGTATTCGTTTAAACGACAGTCAGATAATTCTCAAAACCGCAGAGGCGAGTACAACACTTACGAGCAGCAGCATGACGCACAGTGTAGGCAGTAGCACCATTTCAATTACGGACTCAACAATCACCATCAGCGCGGATACAGTCAATATCAACGGCACAGACCTGGACTTAAACAGCGCACAAACAACATTTGCGGGTACAGTTACGGACAATAATGGCGTAGACTTAGAGACGCATATACACTCAGACCCACAGGGTGGTGTCACAGGAGGTCCCGAAAATCCGTGAGTTTTAATCTATACATTGACAGCATATTTAACGACTTTCGTGTTAAAGACAAAAAACTAGTCTTTATCAGAGGGGTTGATTGTGTGGCGCAACAAATACGAGTTGCCCTTCAAGTTCAGTTGGGGGAATGGTACCTGGATGGGAATATTGGTATGCCACTATACTCCGCTACTCGAGACTTAAACGACAATAGCACGCCTGGCATTTTAGGTGGTAAATTGTCAGCTGCAGAAATCAGTGCTATTATACGCCGGGAAATACTGAGTGTGCCAAATACAATCAGTATCCAAACGCTGGAAATTCAGCCCGTGGGTGCTAATAGAAATTTGGCAGTTAATGCTAAAGTGTTAGTTGAAACATTTGATATCAACGGCATCGGCACACAAGATGTGGCATCAATACAAGTGGAGCTTTAAAAAATGGCAGGTGTAACACCAGACGGCTACGAGCTAAAAACTCTAAATGAAATCAATGCCGAGGCAACAGTTGATCTTAATAAAATTGTTGATCCAGTAACCGGAGAAAACTTTGTCTCTAATTTAGAGAATCCGAGCGACATTATATCGCAAATTGTCGCGATTACTAATGAAGGCGTGGCTGATGGATTGTTGGTTGATCAGGCAGCGTATACCCAGTTTGATCCGAGCAAAGCCACAGGTGATGCACAATCCTCACTTGCGGTGCTGAACGGCATTAGACGATTGGGTGCAACTAGTTCTGTTGTCGATTTTACATTGACCGGTACACCACTGGCGACTATTCCATTATCAGAAGGCATCGAAGTAACCGATAGCATCGCCGACAATATCTGGCGAATAATCGAAGACATTGTATTTGATGTCTCGGGGGATGCATCCGGACTACAAGCAGTCTGTCAAACGTTGGGCGCAATAGAAGCAGCACCAAACACCCTCACGCAATTGGTGTTATCTAACGCCGATATTTTCACCGTAACTAACCCATCCCCTGCGCTAGTAGGGAGCAATGTTGAGACAGATGCAGAATTGCGCCAACGACGAGACCGCAGCACCACCGCACCATCAATTGGGATTCCCTCCAGCATCTTTGCAGCGATTAGTAATTTAGAGGGCGTAACTAGTGTTCGCGTATATAATAATGTAACGCTGGTAACTGATATTAATAATGTACCACCTAAGACACTCACCGCTGTTGTAGTGGGTGGTGATGACACTGATATCGCAGAGATTCTGTTTAGCCGAAATGGCTGTGCTGACTACGCAGGTAATGTGGTGGTAAATTTTATAGATATTCAGGGCTTCCCGTATGCTATTAAATTTTTCCGCCCTGTATCAATAACAATTTTCACCATTGTTAATATTTCAATAACAGAAGATGATATATTTCCCGCCGATGGTGTAGAGAGTATTAAGCAAGCGATTGTAGAGTATGCCGTCAACGGCGCGCAAGCCCTTGGCATTACTGAAGGGTTTGACACAAACGGCTTCACACCGGGCGCAGATGTGTTGGTAAGTCGACTATTTACCCCCATTAACAGTGTACCAGGTCATACAATCGACAGTGTTCTGATAGGGTTTTCCCCGGCGCCCACGCTTAGCGATGACCTTGTTATAAATTTTAATGAAGTCAGTGATTTTCAAACTGCCAACATTATCGTTAACGCAGGTTAGCCGTGGCAGAGATAACGTTTGACCAATACAAAATAGACTTAATTACGCAAGCTTGCAAACGCTTGCTCGCCGAGTTTGATCCGAGCCGTAAAGGTATTCAGCCTTTCATCAATGCACTTGTTCAACAGACACAAGATTGGAACGATATAACGCAAACGGTATTTTCTGGGCGGTTTGTCGATAACGCCGTTGGTGTGCAGTTAGACATTATTGGTGATATAATTGGTCAGGCAAGACCTTTTTTGGATGGGGATAATATTACTTATTTTAAATGGGATGCCGGATCGACAACCCAGGGCTGGGATGGCACAGCGGGGTGGTTTGTTGAGAATGCGCCCGACTCCGGGTTAGTTCCCGCCAACGATTTAATCTACAGAAATTTTATTTTTGGCAAAATATTTAAAAATCAGGTAACAGGGGCATCCATTCCTGAGATTTTACAATTCATAAATTTGACATTTAAGTTGGATGCAAGCGTATTTAAAATACCAGGGGAGCCGATGGCGATATCTATCGGAGTGCCCGCAAACGTATCTTCCACCGTTATTAGATTTTTGAACACGTTTATTACTGACACCACTATTGAGAAAGATTATTTTGTACCCATTGCTAATGGTGTCCGGCTGGCAGGCGTTACACTTTTGCCGTTAACGGGTGTGTTTGGTTTTGATGATGGGTTAGCTCCGCTCCTTGGTTGGGATAGTGGAAAATGGGCACTTACAGTGTTATAATTTTATTTAGAGGAATTTACATCATGAACAATTGTAAGAACGAGGCGGAAACACAAAATTGGTTGCTGGCAATTGTCGTCGCCCAGATGGCACATGAAGCCAACTTAATATGGGGAATGTCGAGGCTGTGTGTCGTAGATTCTAGAAGTTGGGAGATTCTGAGTGAAGATGAGATGCATAAAAAAGCCAAACTAATAGAAAAATATGGTACTGGGGAAGCCATAACGCATGAGCAACAGCATGAGAATTGGATGTTGACTGCCCCAGAAGACCACCCCAGCAACGTACCTTATGCCGACCTTGCACCCGATCAGAAGGCAAAAGATTTAATTTTTGCATCGCATATTAAACTCTACAAAGATTTACTAGCCACTCACGAGGACTAACCATGGCAACTACACGTACGTTTGACAGATTAGGTATTTGGGCATTAAACGCAAATATAGTCATACCACCTTCTCCTATTACCGGTGATGCTTACCGCAATACGGCGACTACACAAGTTACGAATGAAGAAGGCGAACCCTTTGATACCGCACCTGATAGTGCAGTATTTAATCAAAAGTTATTTATCGTCTCCTCTTTCACCGATGAAATAAATAAGCGCGGGATTGTGGGTTGGAGTGATGTTGTTGACTACACAGTACCGGCTATCGTTTTTGCCAGTGATGGGTTTTTCTATTTCTGCTTAGCAGATTCTGGTCCGGCTACAATTGTCAAAGACCCCGCAGGGGGGGCGTTCCCAGGCTTCTGGGAAATCTACGTCAGCGGTCAAATTCCGCTTGATGACTTAACACAGTTCAAAGTAGATTTAGCAGATGAAACTGCAAGCACTGAAGGTACACGGCTCGTAGGACACACAGGGCAGACCTCGTTTGATGCTATTAATGCCCGGACCACGATTGCCTCACTTGCAGCAACCACAGGAGCAACCTTGGTGAATACTGCAACAACGGGCATGAACGTGCAGACCTTCGCACCTGCGGTAATGGTGCGAATAGATCCCAACGGAATAGTTGCGCGGGGGACTAGTTATAATGTGGCTAGTTTGACACACCCTATAAGTCCTGGGCAGTATGTGGTAACGCTCATTACACCGCTTTCAAATACTGATTTTTTTGCAGTGGTAACTAGCCATGATAATGACACTGCTACAGCAACAACTGTTGCTGTTATAGATGCTGTTAATAGTACCGCATCTGCTATATTTATAAGTACCTTTTCTACGTCTGGTAGTACATCCGCAGGTGATCCACATGAAGGTCTTACCCTTATGGTTTGGGATAATCCATAATTAATAAATAAAATCGGTACTATCGGAATATATCATTAATTGTTGTATGCCGGTTTCTTCATTAACAACAAATGTGGTCGCGGTTTGAGGAGCTGCTGTAGCTCCTGAGCTAATCGTTGATACCCATTTAAAAGGGGATGTTTTGTTTTTGTTATATGTTGATAAAAATTGAATTCGAAGGGATGAAAAGTTCATCCCATAATTTGCGCCATCTGCGGAAATACCATAAGTAAAAGTCGCCCAAAACTCAGTTCCCCAGCAATTAGTTATATAGTTTTCCACGAGAGCAATTGAGAAATCTTTTATTTCACCTGGCTCAATTAATCCTCTCACTTGCTCCTTCATTGTTAGACCATTAACAGTAGTGCAAAGAACATTACTGTAGGTACCCCATGTATCTGATAAACCATAATAAATAGGCTTAGTTCCATTGTTGTAGAGTTCAAACACAAAAGGTTCTATCGTAGGCATAGCACTAACCCCATAAGTTATTAATAAAAGCCCTGCAATGAGGGAAGATTTAAAAGCTAAAGAAGCTTTGCGTAGTATTTTTTTCATTTTTGGTATCTCGTATTATATTTTTTAGCTATCACTCAACGAAAAGCAGGAAAGTGAGATTCTATTTATATCTTTTGGCGATGCAGTTACATGCTGATTATTTTTGTTGCACTGGAAATAATGCCCCGCCCCATCGCTTATTGTCATATCTTCCCAAATCATTTTAGCATTGTAATTATAGACATCATACTTGCTATTATATTTTGTATCAAGTGTAAAATAAATAGTCTGCCCGGGTTTGACAACGATGGGCAGCGCGTCGGGAGTAGGTGCCGGTACAGAGGTGTATGGCAGGTTACCAAGGTGGTATGTATTGCCTTTTATTGTATAACTAATATAATAATTGACAGAGTTTCCAATATTTTCAGCAAGGACTTGGCGAATTGATGGGCGGTATACAAGTATCATATTGTCAAACTTTATTAATAGCACATCGGTCATGCGTACTGAATTATTAACTAATACGGCAACGGTGGGATTACTTAACGATATTTTGCTTTGAAAAATGACACCAGGTGAGTGATAACTTGTTTGAATCGTAGGCATTAAGACACTCGCAAAAATCACACTGTTTGTTATTAATAGCGCCGCAGCGCATAAATATTTTAGCATCGTTTTTCTCATAAACATATAATTATAGAATAGCATTGTTTGATAGATTGTCAATAACTATTTATCTTTACTTAGTAGCTTGGTAAGAATTTCAAGGGTTGCGTCTTGACGATGTTTTGCGCTATCTATTTCCTTATTTGCCCATTCTTTGTTGCGCTTTTCTTTTGGTGACCTCATTAAGTATGCAAAAATGATTAAAATACACGCAACGAAAAGTGCAAAAATTAAAATGATAGTAACGTTTTGTTGTATTTCACTGGCGATACTACGCTTGTTATGTATAGTCATATTTTCAACATCCTCAGCAGTGGTGGTGTGGGTTGTATTCAAAAGTTGATTTTTATTCTCGCCAATTTTTGTATTTGCTGTAATATCAGTGCCACCAGATTTACTGCTACTCCCGCCAAACATTTTACTCGCCAGTCCGAGTGCCGAGCATCCGGATATTAGGAAACATAAAAGAAATGTAAGTGTAAGTTTCATATTTATTTTACCCTACTTAAATCAACTTTTTCTTGGTGAAATGATGAACCGCCAAAACCTCTTGCGCCCAATCCCCCTAAAATATAACGAATAAGTTCTGTATTTCCGTCAATTTTTGCTTGTTGTTGCAGGCGGTCATTGTACATGACGTTCCCCAAGCGTTCTATTTTTTGATTTGTTATTAGTTCATATTTGTCAAATCGTCTGTCAAAATAAGCTGTTGTTATGTAGCTGCCCGACAATTTATCAACTTTGCTGTCAATTTTATCTAGCTTTAAAATAAAGGTGTCGAAGTTTGTTTTTATTAAAAATAGCATTTTTTCGCCATCGGCAACATCTTTTTGCATAACAGCAACTATTTTTCCAAGCTGCGCAACAGTTTCAGCCGTTTTTTCCTCCATACGTCTAGCTTTAATTAAACTATTTTCAACATACACAACAGACATCGTGATTGCAGCTGCGACGGCAATTCCAATATATGTCGATAAATTTTTAACCATTACTTAAAAAACGTTTATCTAAAAGTCTATAGTACCACAAGACAAAAACTATTTCAAAATGGTCTAGATTTCAAATACGTAGCTCTTACCACATTGATACCATTATAATTACAAAGCTACTTATAAGCATACCGCACCACAATATAAGACTATACGAATCCATAATAAAGACTAAAACCAGGATACTGCTACTAATGACAATAGCTGCTATATACGATAACCAGAATAGTTTATTATCAAGTTTTATTTTCATTTGGTGGCATCTCCTTCACGTTGTGCAACAAGATCAGCAGCGTCCTCTAAGCTAATATCACTAATTGTGCGACGTACCGGCTCTTTTTCAGGCGACGATGTCTTGTCAGGGGGAATTATTTGTTCAATTTTATTATAAATTTTTCTCCGATACATTGAAATTTTATTTGATGATTCGATGCTGAGCTCTACTGGTTGCCCTGATATTTGAAGCACTCTAATGATGTTAAGGTCTTTACCGATGATGATTGCTTGGTTTTCATTCTTTGTTAAAACTACTGTGCTACTTTTCAATTTGATCCTCCTCATCGTCTAGTGCGTTATTAATCCGCGCATTGGCAGCTGCGATTACTGCATCATCGATAAGTAT
>SDBS01006574.1_pt1 | contig 11314 bp, 8 predicted proteins | sample 2277091 | NCBI WGS metagenome assembly SDBS01 (sample SAMN10404972, study PRJNA504765) | marine sediment metagenome | isolation source: marine sediment core GS10_PC15, 163 cmbsf | place: Arctic Ocean: Southern Knipovich Ridge | collected 2010 | reverse complement strand
ATGTTCTCGGCTCAATCGACGGAAGTGTAGAGCGGCTGCGCAGTCGAGCTGTTGGAGATCTTCGGCTTGTGCTTTCGGCCTGGCCGGTCACATCGACCGGACAATTGCTATTGTACTGTTCCGAGAGGTCCGTTCCTATCGAAAAGTCCGTCGCTCCTGTCTTGCAAGGAGTTACGTATCCCAAGTAAACCTAGGGGGTAGCGTGACATTCCCCCTCCCAGCCCGGTCACTCCAGGTATGTCTCGCTCCCGGAGCGGGTAGGCGCGAGTTGTCCGCAAGAAGCGCATTTGCTATACTTCCTGTTCTCCGGATTCGGGGGGAAGATGGACAGTGGTGATCGGGAGGCGATGTTTGGCGCCCTTCCGGAAAGACCGCCCGCCGAAACGAGCTTGGGATAGGAAAACGCGAATGTTCGAGATTCTCAGCAACGAAGAACTCGCCTCGATAGCAGGTCACCCCGTAACGATATCCGTAGGCAGTGCTTTCTGGGAACCAGGCTCCGGGTGTTCCATCGATGAGACTCTCAGGATAGCCGACCGGCAGATGTACATTGACAAGGCCAGGGAATCCCCGGAATAGCCCTGGCTCCCACCAGCATCATTCTGCTCATGTCGCTTCTCTGTACTGGAGCAGGTACAGGTTGTAGTAAATGCCCCTCCTGGCCAGGAGTTCCTGATGGTTTCCTCTCTCGAGGATCCTGCCGCCGTCGATGACCAGGATCTCGTCGGCCTTCTGAATGGTGCTCAGCCTGTGAGCGACTATGATGCTTGTCCTGCCCTTCATCAGCGTCTCGATTGCGGACTGGATGAGCTGCTCTGTGGCGGGATCGATGCTGCTTGTCGCTTCGTCGAGAACCAGTATCCGCGGATCGTGGGCCAGGGCTCTCGCAAAGCAGATGAGCTGCTTCTGTCCGGTGGAGAGGGTAGCCCCCCGTTCGGCCATCATCGTTTCGTAACCATCGGGCAGCCTGTCTATGAAGCTGGAGGCCTGGACCATATCGGAGGCTTTTGTCACCTGGTCACCGGACATGTCCCGGCCCAACCTGATGTTGTCCTCGACACTGCGGCTGAAGATGAAGGCATCCTGCAGGACAATGGAGATGTTGTCCCTGAGGTCCGAGACCTGGTAGTCCCGGAGGTCTTTCCCATCTATCAGTATGCTCCCGGAGTCGGGGTCGTAGAAGCGGCAGAGGAGGTTTATGATGGATGTCTTCCCTGCTCCCGTGGGACCGACGAGGGCTACGCTCTTCCCGGGTTCGACCGTGAAGCTCAGGTTCCGGAGGATCATCTGATCCTCTATGTACGAGAACGAGACATCCCGGAATTCCACAAGTCCTGTAACCGAAGGATTCGGTACGGGCTTATCGGGGTCGGTGATTCCCGGTTCGGTGTCCATTATCTTGAAGATGCGCTCGGCTGAAGCCATCGCGCCCTGCATGATGTTGTACTTGTCGCTGAGGTCTGCAAGCGGACGGAACATCTGCCTGACATAGCTTATGAAGGCTACGAGCGCTCCAAGGGTAAGTGCTCCGGTAAGCACACCCGCTCCTCCGTAGATCAGTACGAGCGCGACGCCGCAGGATGCGATGATCTCGATCAGTGGTCTGAAGACCCCGAATATAACCAGCTGGCGCATGTTGGCTCTGAAGTAGTCCGTGTTGGTGTTCTCGTACTCGGATCGCCTCATCTTTTCCCTGCGGAAGATCTGGACAACCTTCACACCGTTCAGATCCTCCGCCATGTTCGCGTTCAGTTTGGCAAGGAACTTCCTGACAAGCCTGTAGGCACCTCTGGCTCTCGTCCTGAAGATCATGGAGATGGTGATGAAGACGGGCATGACAGCCATCGAGACAAGCGCGAGCTTCACGTCCATCAGGAAGAGGATACTGGCGGTGCCCACGACCAGTAGAACATCCTTCACCGCGTTGACGAGCACTGCGGCGAACATCTCGTTGAGCGCTTCTATGTCATTGGTGACCCTTGTGACGAGCCTGCCGACGGGGTTCTCACTGTAGAAGCTGAGAGACAGCTTCTGTATGTGGGCGAAGAGGCCCACACGGACGTCGTACATCGCCCTCTGGCCTGCCACGACAAGGGTCATGACATGACCGTATCCTGTAATCAGGCTCACGAGGATCAGGCCTCCCATGATCAAAGCCAGCCTGGCAATCCCGGCGAGGTCCTTGCCTCTCACCCGGACCAGAACGTCGAGCGGCACCATCGACAGGTCCTTCTCCGGAACGAGCCAGTTGTCGCCCAGGACAGTACCCATCTCTCCATTGAAATCCTCAGCCGGGAAGAGGTAGTAGGTCTCGGGACTGAGCTGCCCGGTCGTCGATATCTCCTCGACCTGGGCGGGATCCATTCCATCCAGCGCAGCCTTCCTGAGGAGGAGAGTCGTTGAATCAACCGGAATGAAGTCATTCCCGTCGGGATCCGAGGTGATGAGATTGCTGCAGACTGCTGGTTCGGAGGTGTAGACCTGATAGAGCCTGGCCAGGTACCTGTCTATCCCTATCTTCGTGATGTAGGGGATCAGGAGCTCGACCGATGTAGCCAGCAACATGAAGAACATCGCAAGGAAGACGAGTCTGCGGTGAGGTCTGACGTACTTCAGGAGTCTCTTGACGAGCCTGCCATCGTATACCTTCCCCATAACGGTGTCTTCGACGAATGGATTGCCGTGCCTCAGTCCTCACCCCCTTCCTTCATTGCCTCTTCCTCGAGCTGCTGCATGGCGTGCAGCTCGGCGTAGTAGCCGCCGAGCGTTAGCAGCTCATCATGGGTTCCCTGCTCCACGACAGTACCACCGTCGAGGACTATTATCAGGTCCGCTCCTTTGACCGTGCTGATCCTGTGGGCGATGACGATACAGGTAAGGTCCACAGTCTCGTTCCTTAGTCTGTGCAGTATCGCGGCTTCCGTCTCAGTGTCCACGCTGGACAGGGCGTCGTCCAGCACCAGGATGCCGGGTTTCACTGCAAGGGCTCTTGCGATAGCGATCCTCTGCTTCTGACCGCCTGAAAGGGTTACTCCTCTCTCGCCGACCATCGTCTCGAAACCCTCCGGGAATTGGGAGACCTCACGCTCGATGTCTACGATTCCCGCAAGCTCCCTGATCCTGTCCATCTCAATGGTGTCGAGTCCGAAGGATACGTTGCCTGCAATTGACATGGCGAAGAGGAAGGTTTCCTGAGGAACGTAACCGTACATTCCCCGTATCTTCTCGAGCTTGAGGTCCTTCACGTCGATCCCGCCTACGAGTATCGAGCCTTCCGGTGGATCGTACAGCCTCATCATGAGCTCGACGAGGGTTGTCTTCCCGGATCCGGTCCGTCCGACAATCCCCAGCGTGCGTCCCTCGCGGAGGGAGAACGAGAGATCCTCGAGGACTTTGACGTCAGTGCCGGGATAGGTGAAGGTAAGGTTCCTTACCTCGACTGCCGGCGGTGGAGTCTCGGGCGAGGGTCCATCCGTTATCTCAGGGACAGTCCTCATGATCTTCATCAGCCTGCCCATGCTGGCTGCGCCCCTCTGGAGCAGGTTGACGACCCAGCCGATAGCAATCATCGGCCAGATCAGCATCATCAGGTAGCTCGTAAATGCAACGAACTCGCCGAGGGATATGGTGCCCTTGATCACCATACCTCCGCCAGCTCCGAGCAGGATTGCCATGCCGGTCATTGCGAGAGCGCCTATCATGGGCTGGAACATCCCCCACACCCGGGCAAGTCTGACATTCTCGTTAACGCAGCTCTGAGCCCGGTCCGAGAAGTAGCCCTTCTCCGATGCTTCGTCACCGTACGCCTTGACCACGCGGATACCCGACAGGGACTCCTGGGCTTTCTCTGTCAGCATGGAGAAGGCTTTCTGCACCGCTTCGAACCTCGTATGGATGAGAGCCCCGAACTTCAGCATCAGGAGGGCTATCACCGGCAGGGGTATCAGTACGAGCAGGGTCAGCTTCCAGTTCATGAAGAGCATGATCACGATGCTTGCAACCGAGAGGAAAACGGCGTCGAAGCTGGCTATCGTTGCCATTCCGGTTGCCATTCTCACTGCGTTGATGTCATTGGTAGCATGGGCCATGACGTCGCCCACCCTGGTCTTGTCATAGTACTGGGGCGGGAGCTTCTGAAGGTGATCATAGAACTCCTGCCTGAGGTCTCTCGCGATCTTGAAGCTGGATCCGATGACGAGGTACCGCCAGAAGAACCTGCATATGCCCACCCCGACGGAGATCCCGACGACGAGGAAGCCCATCTTCCAGAGCATGCCCGACGATGCACCGCCACTTGCGAGGTTGTCGATTACACGCTGGAATATCTGTGGCACCAGGAGCTGCAGGCCATCGACGCCCACGAGGGCGATTATGCCGATCCCGATAGCCTTCTTGTGGCGCAGGATCCTGCCGTACAGCAGCTTCAGGCTGGTGCCGTCGAACTTGCCGATTCGTCCTTCTCTTGAAGATCGTGCTTCATTACCGGTATTGCTCACCCAGGTCTCCCCGCAATACATGTGGACTGGGAACCTGCTAATATAGACATTAAGGGGAGATATGCTATCATAAAGTCCGATCGACTACCGTTCGCAGATTGTCCGATCAGGGCGACTCCGGCTCACCGAGGATGGTATACATCACCACACTGATCTTCTGGAGCTCTTCCCTGACGGACCAGCCCTCTTCGGTCGGTCTTCCTGTAACGGTGACTTCGGTGCCGGAGACAGAAACGAGCTCACGAGCCACGTCCCCTACGAGGGCATAGAATTCCCCTGTAGCGGTAACCTCGAGAATCACCGTCTCCGACATCGTTCCCGCGAAGAGAACCTGTATCACCCCGATAAGTGTGATCTGGTCGTCTCCAAGGCGGCGGGTTTCCGTACCGCAACCGGAGATCAGGAGCATCAGAGGCAAAAGCAGGCAGAGCTTCTTCATTCACCTCTCCCTTCCGGTCTCACCGGCCATGCCATGAGTCCGGAATGAGGCACGGCAGCCGTATCGGCGATTATGCCCCAGCCAACGTGAGTGATCCACCTGTCCATTGCGGCTCTGACGTCTTCCGCGGTTATCCCCTCGGCTATGTCGGCAAATCGGTATCCGGTGCGCCAGTCACCTTCGACTATCCAGCCGGAGCCCATCAGCAGGCACTGGGAGCTCATACTCTCCCCGCTCATCGAGTCGTACGTCCTCTGGAGCGCGACGACACCGTTCAACAGCTCTTCATCGAAAGGTTCGCTGATAGCGTCCGAGAGAATGCCGGCCATGAGCGGGCAGGCAATCAGCGGATCCGGTGAGCTGACGTACATGTAGCCCCAGCTCTGCTCGTATACGGCTGCACCACCGTACGTCGCATAGGTCAGACCGTGTTCCGTCCGGAGAACCTGCCAGAGCAGTTCATCGATCACTCGCATCCCGATCCTGAATGCGGGTTGGTCGGTGTGCCCCGAGGGTGGAGCGTTGAATTTGGCCACCGCAAAGGCAGTCAGGACCTCATCATGCTCTATGGAGAGCGAATCCGACGAGGAATCGAAGGGCGGCACTTCCGGAAGTTCAATACAGCCTTCCGGAATCCTCCCGAACGACACTTCGAGGATCGTCTCGAGCTCCACGGCTGTCGTGGGGCCGCAATGTGTGACCAGAACATTGCCGGACTGTATTCTGTCAGCCAGAAATTCCCTGATGTCATCATCCGAGAAGGAGGCAAGGGTCTCGACCGTACCGTCAGGCCTTAGCCTGTAGGGATGATCGCCCATGAACACCCTGTTCGCAACGAGCCAGACCTGCCTGTCAGGGTCGTCCAGCTCCTGCAGAACGGTCGAGAGCATGCTCTCCCTGACCTGTTCGACCGCCCGGGGCTCCAGCTCGGGATCAAGAAGGCAGTCGACGAAACGCTGAGAGAGCTCCTCGAGGTCTTCTCTCAGGCATCTCAGGTGGTATCTGCTGTAATCGTAGTTGTAGGTGCCTGTCCACTCTGCCATCGTGACATCCATGAGCTCCCGCCACATGTGCCCGGGAAAGCAGGTCGATCCCATCATCGAGCACTCCAGTGCGAAGGCTTCAAGGCCCTGAGTCTCCTCCGAGAGGACGCGCGATCCCCCGATCACGAAGAGTGACAGCCCCTCCACCTCTCCGCCCGGGATCGTTCGTGTAATCACGTGAATCCCGTTGGAGAGTATGAATTCCTCGACATCATCGGGCACGGCGGACATCGAAATGGAACAGGCAATCAGGATGACGGCGGTGCCGAAACGCATCAGATCCCCTCCGTCTCATCCATGGGCGCCATTACGAAAACGACACAGGGTTTAGAGGCGATCCATTCATCCAGGAACGCGGTGATGTCCTCAGAATCCACAGCTGCGAGCCTGTCGAGATAGGTCTCGTAGTAATCCAGCCCGTTCCCCTGCACCCACCAGAAAGGAAGAGAGTCAAGGGCCAGGTCACGGGAGGTCTCCTCGCTCAGGAGCCTGTGTCGGCGGAGCCGGTCCTTTGCCAGCTCGATTCCATCCGGGTCGTAGTAGGACAGGGAGAGCAGCTCTGCTATCTCGGTTCTGAGGGCTTCCAGAGCCTCTCCGGTTCTTTCTGGCGGGACCATACCACCGAATGTAATCGTCGGGAAATACCTCTGTGTGTAGTAGGAGGCGTGGATGCTGGTGAAGGGACCGCTGGTCACCAGGTCTGTGTAAAAGTCCCTGCTCATCAGATCGAGGTAGGTTCCCCAGACGTCAGCCGGGTACGAGGCCTCCGGGTACAGACCAAATGGAGGACCGGCGTATACGATCGAGACGTACGCGATGCCTGAGGGGCTGTCTACGTACACGGTAGTGTCCTTCGGTACGGACAGCAGTACCGGGAGATCATCGAAATTGCTCCTCCCGCCGTATTCCCAGGAGGAGAAGGTCTCAGATGCCAGCTCGAACGCCTCGGTGACGGTCACGTCGCCGGCGATAATGAGCGCGGCATTGTCCGGAGTGTAGTACCTCTCCCTGAAATCGTTCATCGCAGTGGGACTCGCGGAGAGGATGACCTCGGGCACACCGATCGCACTGGCACGCCATGGTGCATCCGGGGCGAGTACCTGCTCCTGTGCAAGCCAGAGAGACCACCAGGCTCCGGTCGTGTTCCTCTCGTACTCGTTCATGATCACAGAGCGTTCCCGTTCCATCTCCTCCAGGTCGAAGAGCGGAGTGACGATGGCGTTGAACATGAACTCCATTCCCTCTTCGAAGCGATGGCTGCCCAGAGTCACGTAGTACCTGACCATTTCGTCCGATGTAACCCCGTTCCGGACGATGCCGAGCTCCCTTATCCGCTGGTTGTAGGCTGTCTGGTCGGGCAGCGCTGCATTGCCCTTGAAGAACATGTGCTCGTAGAAGTGTGCCAGGCCGTTGGTCCCGGGCTCTTCGCACGTAGAGCCTGTCTTCACAGTGACACAGATCGTCACTATCGGAGAGGTATGGATGGGACTTACGATCACCTCGAGACAGTTGTCTAAGGTCATGGTCTCGAACGAGGCTGCCTGGAGCGGAATCGCCAGCAGGCTGGCCAGAAGCAGAGTTTTCATGCCTCCTCCTGGATTCTGGTGAAACTGACTAATTACTCGACGGCTGTCCGCTGGCAAGAGGTGCCGGACCATGAGACGTGAAAGACAGCTTCAGGGTTCTGCACACAGGTGTGAATACCGCTGCACACTCACCCCTGAATGAATGCCGGGATACCAGTATAATACGGTTGTTCCATTCGGCAAGAATCATGCTCCAGTCTTTATGGACTGGTCCAGGTTATTTCGAACCGGAGGGATTTACATGAACAACAGGATGGTTGCTCACTTCGTCAACGGCACGCTTCTCAAGGGCCAGACCTGGGACTTTGCGCCCTCCAGGAATACCTTTCATCTGACATTGACAACAGGCGGCAGGCATATACCCGTATCGCTCAAGGACCTGAAGGCAATCTTCTTCGTCAGGGATTTCGAGGGTGACAGCAACTACATCCACAAGTGGAACCTCGACTGCGACAAGGCTGCTGGCAAGAAGCTCATGGTCACATTCTCAGATGGCGAGGTTCTGTTCGGAACCACACAGGGGTATCATCCGGAGGACACCGGTTTCTTCCTCTATCCGGCAGATCCCGAATCGAACAACCTCAGAGTTTTCATCATCAATGGCGCAGTAGAGTCTGTCGAAGAGGTCGAGTAACCCTTTCTTCGGGTGGCCTTGCTCCGCAGGCGCCATAGAGCACTCCGGCTCTGCATTGTATACTAACCGCATGAATACCCTGGTCACCTCTGCGGCCATACTGGGCAACAGGCTCGAGACCGGCGGCTTCGCCTTCGATCTGAAGGACGGCCGGATCACATCGGTACGACGATCCGCAGCCGATGGACCACACAGTAGCTGCATCGCACTCCCGGGCCTCGTGCAGACACACCTCCACCTCTGTCAGACCCTCTTCCGGGGCATGGCGGAAGGGCTGACCCTCATCCCCTGGCTGGAGGACCGGATCTGGCCTCTCGAGGCGTCTCACACGGAGGACACCCTGGCTGTATCCGTCCTGATCTCTCTCAGAGAGCTGCTTGCTTCAGGATGCACCGGCCTGCTCGATATGGGTAGCGTCGAAAAATCGGACGTGACAGTGGACATTCTGCGACGTTCAGGTATTCGCGCAGTTGCCTGCAACACTCTGATGGACAACGGTCCGGAGTATCTCCGGAAAGACCTTGCCTGGCTGCGTGAGGAGACAGAACGGACAAGGAAGCAATGTGGCGGAATGGTCACCCACGGCCTTGCTCCGAGGTTCGCGCTCTCCTGTTCCGATCGGCTCTGGTCATGGGTATCGGGTGAGAAGGGCATCAGGACGACTCATGCGTCCGAATCACGTGCCGAGCTCTCGTTTCCAGCAATAGAAGCTGATGGAGGAAACATCAATTTCCTCAACCGGAGGGGTTTCCTGGGACGGAATACGCTGCTGGCCCACTGTATACACCTCGAACCGGGTGAAGTAGAGCTCCTGGCCGGAACATCCACGTCGGTTGTTCACTGCCCATGGACCAACCTCAGACTCGGCAGCGGCATTGCCGATGTGCCCCTTCTCTCCTCCTCGGGAGTTCCCGTTTCCCTGAGCAGCGACGGTGCTGCGTGCAACAACAGGCTTGTCCTCACGGATGACATCAGACTGGCCATGTCACTGGCCGCGGTGACGGACGTTCCCGGCAGGCTGTGTGGAAGCTTCTGGCTCGACTCGGTGACATCCGGAGCAGCGGCATCGCTAGGATGGGAAGGGTGTGGAAACCTGTCCCCGGGAAGCCGTGCGGATATCGTGCTGCTGGACCCGGGGCAGCATGAGTGGGACGAACTGGAGCATGCCAGGGACCCGATAGCATACATTCTCGAGCTCGACTGGTCCTCGAGAGTCCGGCTCACGATGGTTAACGGCGAGGTGCTTTTCGAAGACGGGGAGTACCCGACACTGCCCCCTCTCCCCCTTCCATTTTCCGAGGCCAGGGCAGTCATCACATCCAGGGCGGCAAGACTGACATGAGTTCCACCCCTCCGGACGCTGGAAGACTCGTAGACGTAGCCGTACCCAGGCCTGTCTGGGGTACTTTCTCCTACATCCTCCCGGATGACCTGGACGGCGGCGATATCGCAGGCTGCAGAGTAGCCGTACCCTTCGGCAGCAGTCGCCTCACGGCCTATATGCTCGGCTACCTGGATGAAGACCCGCCCGAAGGGGTGAAGAACGTGCTCGAGAGGTTCGACTCGTCACCTCTTCTTCCCCGTGGTGTTCTTGAACTCGCCAGATGGGCCTCGGGCTATTACCAGGCTCCTCCCGGAATGATGCTCGCCTCTGCTCATCCCCCCGGTATGTCGGGTTCGGTCGTGAGGATGGTTGCGAGGACGGGTGAAATCACTGAATGTACCGAACCCGACATACCGGAAACGGGGGAGGGTATCCCGGTCGAGAGACTGAGGGGATCCCTCCCGGATGACTACCCGTTCGAATCATGGCTTGCAGGGCTGGAAGCATCCGGGCTGATTCGCACGTGGTGGCAGCCCTCGCGCCTGAGCGCTCCGGTCAGGGAAGTGATGATCGAAGCGGTGCCCGACCCCGACGAGGCGGTGATGATCGCAGACCGGATGCGCGGCAGGGCACCACGGCAGGCGGAGATTCTCTTCTCTCTGGCAACCGCGTCAGAGCCCCTTCCAAGAAAACAGGTGCTTCTCCGGACATCGGGCAGCACATCCTCTGTATCTGCGCTCAGGATGAAGGGGCTTGTCAGGGAATCGTACAGGGAAGTGCCCAGAGACCCCCTGGCTCACCTGGTCACTGGAATTGCAGAATCTCCACATGAGCTGACCGCGATGCAGAAGACGGCTGTTCAAGCAGTGAAGGACCTCCTGGGGACGAACCAGACCTTCCTCCTCCACGGAGTAACCGGCAGCGGGAAGACGGAGGTGTACCTCCAGGTTATCGAAGAAGTCCTGAACAGGAAACAGGGAGCACTCGTCCTCGTACCGGAGATATCTCTCACACCGCTTCTAGTATCGAGGTTTCATCGCAGGTTCCCGGGTATGGTCACTGTGCTCCACAGCGCACTGTCAAAGGGGGAGAGACTCGACAGCTGGAACTTGGTAAGGAGCGGTTCGAGGCCTATCGTCATCGGAGCGAGGAGCGCAGTCTTCGCCCCCATATCCAACCCGGGGATAATCGTCGTGGACGAGGAGCACGACCAGAGCTACAAGCAGAACGAGCAGCCCAGGTACAACGGTCGTGATCTGGCAGTTCTTCGCGGCTCCATCGAGAACATTCCTGTCGTGCTGGGGTCGGCGAGTCCGTCCATGGAGAGCTACTCGAATGCACTGAGCGGGAAGTACGAGCTGCTCGAACTGCCCGAACGAATACAATCGAGACCTCTGCCAGAGACCCTGATCGTACCCTCGGGATCGATGACTCATCCGCTCCTCTCTGACGAGCTGCTGGCCGGGATAGGAATGAGAACCGGCAAGGGGGAACAGGCGATAGTCCTGATCAATCGCCGGGGATTCGCGCCAACCCAGATCTGCCGGAGCTGCGGTCACATGGAGAAATGCCCCCGCTGCGGAGTAACTCTCACCTACCACAGGAAGGGCGAATCCCTGCGCTGCCACTACTGCAGCTTCTGGACGACATCGATGAAGAACTGTCCGGAATGCAACGGCTCGGATTTCGCACACATGGGACCGGGGATACAGAAAGTCGAGGAAGCGCTGGGGAAACATCTTCCCAGAACCAGGGTAATCCGCATGGACTCTGATACGACCAGAGGCAGGCG
>SDBS01006573.1_pt1 | contig 11318 bp, 9 predicted proteins | sample 2277091 | NCBI WGS metagenome assembly SDBS01 (sample SAMN10404972, study PRJNA504765) | marine sediment metagenome | isolation source: marine sediment core GS10_PC15, 163 cmbsf | place: Arctic Ocean: Southern Knipovich Ridge | collected 2010 | reverse complement strand
GGGGCAAGCCCCACGCTGCGATCTGCTTCCGTGAGCAGCTCAAATCCGGCGTATTAAAGCAATAACGCACGGTGAGGTCAAGGTTTTTCCCGTGAATCAATCGGTATTTTTGGAGAATTACTGGATTTTTCGTTGAACTGAGCCGACTTCAAGTGTATAGTATGAGTGTACACTCTGTAATTGAAAGGACGGTATGTTATGAAGGCTTCTATTCTGGACTTGCGGCGTCATATGCGTAAGATATTAGCTGCGTTGGATATGAACGAGACGGTTACGCTTACCTACCGCGGCAAGGAAAAGGCCAAGATCGTTCCGACTGCCAAGGCGATGATGGCGGCTAAGCTGCAGGAGCACGGTGCCTTCGGCATCTGGGCGGACAGAAAGGACCTTGCCGATGTCGACACGGCCTTACGCAGGATCAGGAGGGGGCGGATAAATGCTGTTTGATACGGATGTGCTGATATGGTACCTTTGCGGCAATGCAAAGGCTGCGCGGGTCATGCAAAACGCCGACCAGAGAGAGATATCGGTCGTTTCATACATGGAGTTTCTGCAGGGCGCCAAGAGCAAAAGCGAGATTAAGGTGATCCGCAGCTTTCTGAAGGATTTTGATTTCCAGATTATTCCACTGACGGAGAACACAGGCCACAGGGCGTCAGTCTATATGGAGGAATACTGCCTGAAATCGAATATGTGCCTTGCCGATGCCATGATTGCCGCCACCAGCGTGGAGAACCAACTGACTATTTGCACAGGAAACAGAAAGCACTACCAGCCGATAACAGAAATTGAAATCAAAATATTCAGGCCATGATAAGGCCGGCGGCAAGATGATTCGGATAGAATTCGAACTGAGAAATGCAAAGCTATATTCATTCAGTTTTCTTCCCTGAATATATGAGGTTAATAAGCTATGGACAAGACAAACCAACATCCCTTATCTCATGGGGAATTGCTCGAATTAGCGCGATGGAATACTCCGACGATTTATAACGGGTGGGAGCAAATCACCAGGTCCGATGCCGGCAGAGAGGGCTTCAATCGCGAGCAGTGCCGCGACTTCATGCCGGAGATGGGTCCTGTGGCCGGATATGCCGCTACGGTGGTCATTGAGCCGGGCAACAAGGAACATCCGCGGCAAGACCCCGGGGCATGGAGCGAGTATCGAAGATATGTTGCGTCGGTCGCCGGGGCGAAGATCGTTGTGGTGCAGGACCTGGACAAGCCGGAGACTTTCGGCTCCTTCTGGGGTGAAGTCAACAGCAGTATTCACAAGGCTTTGGGCTGTGTGGGCACGATCACCGACGGCGCGATCAGAGACCTGGATGAAATGCGGGCTGTGGGGTACAAAGCTATTGCGCGTCGGCTCTGCGTTGGGCACGCATACGCCCATCCGGTGCGCTGGGGCTGTCCGGTGGAGGTGTTCGGGCGAACAGTCGAGCCCGGCCAACTGATTCATGCCGACAAGCATGGTTTTCTGGTGATCCCCCGGGGCGATGAAGCGGCGTTGCTGGATGCGGCTCGATTCATGGATAGCAACGAGTGCCGGACAATGATCTCCGCGGCGAGGCAAGTATGCGGCAAGCCAACGGAGGAGATACTGGCCGCTATCGACAAAGCGTGCGACGAGTTCGGCAAGAGAGCGCGTGAGCGGTTTGGGGTAAAGGGCAAATCGTAATCTGTCGAGGTGTTGTGCGGGACTTTGGGCTGCTGTCAGATGGCCTGCGCTGGCAGCAGTGTTTCGATCTGATTCGTCAACTCGTCAAAATCACACGGCTTTGCAAACATGACATTGCCGCCCACCATATGCTTGTTGTTGGCCTCGATATCCTTTGAAAGCAGCCCGGTCAGGAAGATAATGGGGATATGTTCGGTCTTCGGTGTCTCTCTGAGCTGTTGGGCGACCTGGCCGCCGTCTATATCGGGCATGGCAAGGTCCAAAATGATGACGTCAGGCCGTTTCGACATGGCAAGATTGTAGCCGTCAATGCCGTTATCGGCGGCAATAACAGAGTATCCCCTCACCTCGAGGATATCGGTTAGCAACGTCAACATCTGTGCTTCGTCGTCGATAATGAGAATAGTGGCTTTGCTCATTTTTCTTCTCGGTCTTATAATAACCTGTTCAGGAGAACATCCCGTCCGGACACGACCAGCGGGGACAGCATCACACAATGTCTAATCGGCTAAATCAGGGGGCAGTTTCAGCAAAAAACACCTGCAATCAGAGAGAAACTGGCTATGTGCGGGTGCTGGTGGGCTGATCCGCCGCAGGCGGAACCCTACTGAGTGAGAGGCCGCCGTGGCGGGTTATTCTTGTTTTGGTTCGGGGCAATCTGTTTGGGTGCACTTTTCGGCGTTGCGGCAGGAGCAGCCTTTGTTTTTTCTGAAAGCGAAACAGCCGGTTAGTATGGCTGCGAGCATGACGATGAATATGGCAATTGCTTTTTCCATGTTTGGCCTCTATGTGATTAGTGTGCCGATCTGGTAGACGGCGAGTGTGACTATGTAAGCTAATGCGGTCAGGCCGACTAATTGCAGCATGGCCCATCGCCATGAGCCGGTTTCCTGTTTTGTCATTGCGATGGTTGCGACGCAGGGCATGGAGATGAGACAAAAGAGCATGATACAGAATCCCTGCAGGGGTGAGTAGTCGGCTTTCAATCTGGCTCGAAGGGCCTGTGAGCCTTCGTCGGCGTCGCCGACGGAATACATGATTCCCATCTGTGAGACGAAAACTTCCTTGGCGGCAAAGGCGCCTATCAGTGAAGTGCTGATGCGCCAGTCGAAGCCCAAGGGCTTGAATGCAGGAGCGAGCTTGCCGCCGATTTGGCCTACGACGGAGTTTTTGAGTTGCTCGGTCCGGGCTTCCTGGGGGTTCAGTTTGGCAAGGGCGGTGTCGCCGGTTTTGGGATATGTGGTGGCGGCCCAGATTATTATGGAAACGCACAGGATGATGGTGCCTGCCTTTCGAACATACATCCAGCCGCGGTTCCACATGTGTATGAGCACGCCGCGGACGGTGGGCACTCTGTAGGGGGGCAGTTCCATGACAAAGGGAATTGTCTCACCGACCAGGAGCGTGGATCGCAGCAGTTTTGCGCAGACGATGGCAATGGCGATTCCGATGAAATATATTAAGCAGAGGACAAGGCCTTCGTATTTCTCGGCGAAGAACGCCGGGATGATCATCATGTAGATTGGGAATCTCGCTCCGCAACTCATCAGGGGGATAACCATTATGGTGGTGATACGGTTGCGTCGGTTTTCGAGTATTCGGGTTGCCATGATTGCAGGCACGGAGCATCCGAAGCCGATGAGCATGGGGATAAAGCTTTTTCCGTGCAGGCCTATTTTGTGCATGATGTGGTCCATGATGAATGCCGCACGCGCCATGTAACCGGTGTCTTCGAGGATGGCGATTGCCAGGAACAGCAGGAGGATATTGGGCAGGAACACTATTACTCCGCCGACACCTCCTATTATGCCATCGACGACGAGCGATTGGAGTGGGCCGCCGGGCGTGCCGGGCCAGTGTGCGGTGAGAAAATTGGCGGCGAATGCGAAGAAGTTTTCCAGCCAGCCCATGGGATATTCGCCCAGGATGAAGGTGAGCTGGAAGACGAGGTACATGAGGCCTATGAAGATGGGGAGGCCGAGGATGCGGTGGGTGAGAACGGTGTCTGCGAGGTCGGACATGTCGTGGCGAAGTTCGGTTGAACTTTGAACGGCTTCCTGACAGGCGCCGGATATGAAGCCGTACCTCCTGTCTGCGATGACGATTTCCGGCTCATCGCCGAATATGGTGGCGATGTGGCTGCGACTTGCCTGGACGGCCTGGAGGACCCGGTGGGTGTGGCCTTTTTCGATTATTTCCTTATCGTTTTCGAGCAGTTTCAGGGCGAGCCATCGTTTGCCGTATTTTTCGACGAGTTCGTGTTCGGAATCGAGTTGGGCCTGTATGCGGGTGAGTTCTTCTTCGATTTCGTTGCCGTAGTGCAGCCTGTTAATACCGTAGGCGGGGCCGTGTTCGGCGAGGTGGGCGATGGTTTTGAGGAGTTCGTCGATGCCCTGGCCCTTATTGCCGACCATCATGACAATCGGTGCGCCGAAAAGTTGAGCGAGTGTGTCGATGTCGAATGTGAGTCCTTTCTGCTTTGCGACGTCTGTCATATTGAAGGCGAGCACGAGCGGGACGTTCATCTCCAGGAGCTGGGTGGCGAGGTAGAGGTTGCGTTCGATATTGGATGAATCGATTATGTCTACGACGATGTCGGGGTGTTCTTCGATGATGTAGTTTCTTGCGACGAGTTCCTCGACGGACCAGGCGGTGAGGCTGTAGGTTCCGGGCAGGTCCACGACGCTGATGTCATAGCTGTCGCAGCGACAGGAGCCGGTTATTTTTTCGACTGTTACGCCCGGGTAGTTTGCGACGTGCTGGCGGGCGCCGGTGAGAGCATTGAACACGGTTGTCTTGCCGCTGTTGGGGTTGCCCGCCAGTGCGATGCTGAGCTTCTTTGCCATTGCTATTTCCCGGTTTGGTCGCACCGGCGGACCATGACCTTATGCGCCATGTCCCTTCCGATGGCGATTCTTGTGCCTTTTACGTTGACGACGAAGGGGCCGGGGGAGTTGTTGCTGACAACGACAATCTCGGCATTCCCTACCATTCCCATGGCGGCGAGCCTGCTCTTGAGGGCATCGCCTGCGTCAATTCCGGCGAGCCTTACCGTGCGTCCGGCGGGCACCGTCGCGAGCGGCATTTGCGTCGTGGGCGTCATTTCAGGGTGCTTTGCGGTGTCGGTTTGCGTTTTGCCGTTTCGGCGGAAGTTTCTGAATTCGCGGGCGACATTGCGGCCGTTTCCATTTTGGTAAGTTACAAACTCCGTGAAATCGAGAAGCCGCTTTATGATGTGCGGACCGAGCGCGTGTTCGGCCTTGCAGGCGGCGTTCTGGGCGAGCGTGTCGTCCACGCCGAGGATGTCGACGAAGAATGATTTGATGATGTTGTGCTTGCGGGCGACACGCTCGGCGGCGGCCCGCCCTGCGGGAGTGAGGGTAACATAACCGTAGGGCTTGTAGTTGACGAGTTGCTTCTCGGCTAAGGTCCTGAGCGCGCCGGTGACGGAGGACTTGGCGACCTTGAGCGAGTCGGCAATGTCCTTGCTCCGTGCGACCTCGTCGGTGGCGGTGAGGTTGAATATCGCCTCGAGATAGTCCTCCAGCGAGGAACTAAGATTCCGGACAGCGGCTGGGTCCACGCCTTCTTTTGTTTCAAGGTATTGTGCCATATAGATCCTTTACCCCGGCCCGAGAGGGCGATTTTCACTGCCTGGTTAGCGAAATCTAACATAGTTTACAGCCCCTAATATAGTTAGTGCACCCTAACTTGTCAAGGAAAATCTTTGTAAAATGCAAAAAAAAATGAAAGCCCTGCGATTCAGGCTGAAAATACAAGGTAGAAGGCAGCAAGAGCCTGCAGGTTTTGATGGATTTGCAGACTGATCGAGCGATTTGTAAAGAAAAGGCGGCCGGGTGGAATGCCCGACCGCAATCATTTCAGTATACTGATACTTGCAGTTGTGACGGAGCTATTGTGCGCGGGGGAATGCCCGCGACATGTACTCCTGATCAGGATTGTTGTACTGAGTAGCACAACTATGCTTATCAGTACCAAGTCTCGGATCGAACCGATCTTTTGAAAACATGATAGTTCGCTGATCCTTCCAAACCAGTTTCTGGGCATGGCCATCGGCGTAGCCTAAGTTGGTCTTGTCGTTATGCCATGGGGCCAACGGATCCCACCACGCCTCATAAGTGTTGCCATGCCAGTAACTCCATACGCCGCCATTATATCCCATGTCCGGTGGGTTTGAGCCCGCCGTGTTGGCGCCATGCGTGTAGTTCTCCTCAACGAAGATATACTTGTCGCCCGGAGTTTTGAATTCACTGTATTTAAGAAGGCCCTTGATATTGTATTGGGCGCCCGTCAGATCGGAGGTGACAGTAAACTCATTGGAGTTGCCAATAGTCTCAGGCATTGCAAAGCTTCGATAAGGTCCCTTGCCGCGACTGTTAACACTGACTATGTATCTCTTGTCTCCAGCGCAATGATATACCTTGGCGGTATCGGTGTAAGGAAACAGCGTGCCATTCATTATGCCGTTTTCTTTTTCCGCGACTGTACTGTTATGATTTGTGTAGTTTCTTGCTCCTGTGGCAGGGTTAAGGTCATGCGGCCTATCCACCCATCGATCGGGTCCCTGGTTGGACCTTGCCAGTTTCGAGTCATTGTCTTCTGCATACTGGTAGAAAGACATTGACAGGCCGTGGAGATTAGCCATGCAGACAATGCCTTGGGCCATCTGCTTTGCGGTCTTCAGGCTGGGGACAAGGATCGCCAGCAGCATCGCAATGATTGCTATTACTACGAGAAGTTCGATGAGGGTAAATCCGTTCTTAGTTCGCATAGTTTTTTACTCCTTTTCACATATCTCCCCCCGCTTTCAACGCATATTGCCAGCCGGGGGTCGGGACGCGCTTTCCCTAAGGAGGCGGCTAAAAAGCCCTTTGAGACCCAGCAAGCAGCAGCAAACCGCAGGATGGCGGGGTATATCGGTCCCGCCACAGCGGATATTCCACTTATAATATATACCACGAAGGGCCAGGATGCAAGAAAAAAATGCGAACGCCTCCGAGATATCGCGGCAGGGGACGATTGTGTGGGGAATGCGGTATTGCGGAGTCGTCAAACATGCAATTATAGTTTGTGTCGATAGGGCCAGCCCATGGCGATATAACTGATATCTGACTGCTGTTCGGGAGGTGGATAGCCCAGACCGTAGTTGCCCCCGCCCTGATTCAGCACTTTTTCGACATGTTCTTTCGTGTAGGGGTCCCTCCATTGGCGAATTTCAGAATGGCCATCGCAGAAACCTAAAATGCCGCTGTCCCCGTGGTTTACAGCCATCGGCCCCCACCAGGCCCATTCAGCAGTTCCCGTATATTCCGGGGCGCCTAATATAAAATGATGGTTCGCATTCCAGTTCCTGTACTCTGCCGACTCCACAAAAACATAACGTCGTCCCGGTGAGGTAATTTCATGGAATCGTTTTATCTGAGTATTGTACCTCGCCGAACCGGATCCTGTGCTGCCGTAAAGACACGCCGGGACACCATAGGATACAAAGATCTTTGTTCCGTCAGCGAGGCTGAAGCGAACATTGTCCATGGGGCAATGATAGGACTTGGGTGATTTCATGTACTCATGCAGAACGCCTTTTTCGATACCCCGGATCTCATCTTCATCAGTAACAGGCGGACTCACCTGCGCTATACCCATCGTAGCATCGGCTGCATCTCGAGGAACTCCGATCCACCCCACGTATGTCCCGCTGTCGTCGACTGCATCCTCGCTGGCACTCATGATATGACCGTCGTTGTCTCCCTGGTACATGTACCAGCCAAGAGCAAGGTTCTTCGTGTTCACCAGGCAAACCGCCGTAGCTGCTTTGCGCTTCACCAGGGCCAGCGATGGAACAAGGATTGACAATAGTAGAGCGATGATGGCGATAACGACAAGCAATTCTATCAGAGTAAAACCGTTCTTAGCTCGCATAGGTTTTTTGCTCCTTTTCACATTTCTCCCCCCGCCTTCAATGCGTATTAACAGCCTGGTGGTCGGGGCGCGTTTTCCCTTAGGAGGCGGCAAAAAAGCCCTTTGAGACCCAGCAAGCAGCAGCAAACCGCAGGATGGTCGGGATATACCGGTCCCGCCACAGCGGATTTTCCGATTATAATATATCACAGAGGCGGCAGAACGCAAGGGAAAAATCGCAATATGACCAATTTGAGGCCCGGGGGGCGGTATGGGGGATGTGGCTTTATTGTGTTGCTAAGGCGCATTGGCGGCTGCGATTGATTATTGGGCGTGTTTGTGGTATTTTGCCGGCGATGTTTTGATTAATGGTGTGTCGGGTTAATGGTGGAGAGGGGACTATGAGAAAACACGTATCAAAAGATATCGCATCGAAGGTGTTGTTTGTGCTGGTGGTGCAATTGTGTGCGGGATGGGTAATGTCGGCGGCTTCTGCAATTTCGGTTACAGTGGGGGAGCAGGGCGGGGACAGGTTACTGCCGTGCAGGGCATGGGTGGAGTCGCAGGGCAGGCGGCTGTTCGATCCGGTCGGGCAAACATGTACGCCGTATCCCAGGGATCGGAGTTTTTCATGCGGCGGCAAGTTTGTCATTGAGGTCGGTGCGGGCAAGGCGATAGTTCATGTGGAGCGAGGCAAGGAATACTACGCGGTGGACAGGGAAGTCGTTGTGCCTGCCGACGGGACTGTGGAGGTGGAGATTGAACTGAAGCGGTGGGTGAATATGGTTGAGGCCGGGTGGTATTCGGGAGATATTCATTGTCATTTCGGGGCTGACAGCATCGAGACGCTGAAGGAGTTGGCGCTTGCCGACGATGTTAATTATGAGCCGGTGCTTTCGCTGTGGAATCAGTTGAAGACGAAGTCCGCGCAATTGGGTTGGGGCGAATATGGCGATCGGCCGGATATTTATGCCGACAGCACTCATGTGGTTACGCTGCGGAATATCGAAATTGAGCGTATCGGCGGCAAGGCTTTTGAATCGGTGGGGGCGCTGCTGATGTTCGGCCTGGCGGAGCCGGTTGAGATTCCGCCTGTGCGCAACAAGTATCCCTGTGATGCAATGCTGCTGCGGACGGCAAAGGCGGCTTCGCCTGATTGTGTGATCGATACGGATAAGCCGATATGGGGTGAGAATGTTGTGGGGGTTGCGTTGGGGCTGTTTGATTCGGTTCAGGTATGCCACAATCACTACCATCGCGAGAGGACTATTCCATGGGGCTGGGGAATGGCGCGTCCCGGCATGGAAGATGAAGAGAAGGGTCTGGCGCCTGATGAGCTTTTTCATCTAACGAATTCGACATATTATCGTTTTCTTAATTGCGGTTTCAAATTGGCGGCGACCGGCGGTTCGGCGATGGGTGTGATGCCGGTGCCCTTGGGATACAACCGCACCTATGCCAAGCTGGATGGGCCGCTCTGCGAAGCGAATTACCTGAAGGCGATTCGGGCAGGGCGGACATTTGCCACGAGCGGGCCGATGCTTATCCTTACGGCGGACGGTCGTGATTGCGGAGCTACGATTGAATATTCGAGCGATGGGCGCAAAGAGATTCGGGTTAAGGCTCAACTCAGCAGTATTGAAAGAATAGATTCGCTCGAACTGATTCAAAACGGCGAGGTTGTCAAGAGGGTCGACCTTTCCGAACGTCCGCACAGGCCGATGCTCAAAGCAACGGTTGCCGCCGAACTGAAGCCCAGGCGCAGCGGCTGGGTAATTGCCCGCGCGATGTTCAAAGGCCCGGACGGACGATTGCGGCAGGCACATACGAGCCCCATCTATATCGTTGTCGATGGAAGGCAAATCGCGTCGAAAAAGGATGCCGAGTTTATGATTGGCTGGATAGACAGGCTGCTTGAAGTGAGCAGCAGGCCGGGTAGATACAAATCCGACAACGAACGACAGCAGGTACAGGCGATCTTCAAGCAGGCCCGCCGGGTCTACGAGGAAATCGCCAAGAAAGCATCTGCTCAATGATCGTCATTTGGGAAACAGCGGCGCGGTAACCGGTGTTAGTCTTCTTCGTCGAGTTCGTCGGGGAGGATGGGGACGATTTTGTGGTCTTTGGGGTCGAGCATTGGCCATTCGGGTTTCAGGTTGTCGGAGTCCATGACCTGCGGTGTGATGAAGATGGTGAGGACGCTGTGGCGGAGTTCGGTCTTCTCGTGCTTGAAGAGAAATCCCAACAGGGGCAGGTCGCCCAGGAGGGGGACCTTCGTGATGGTCTGGCTTTTTTCCTGTTGTCGGAGGCCGCCTATGACGATGGTCTGGCCCTGCTCGACGGTAACTTCCGTTTGAGCCTCGCGCGTCGTCAGTTCGGGAAGACCTGCGGCCTGGGTGAAAGTGAAAGTGCCGACCTTGACGTCGACAACGAGGTGAATTCGACCGTCCGGAAGAAGGGTCGGCGTGATCCTGCCCAAGGTGTCCGATGAGATGTCGCTCTTTTTGATCACCGGTCTGCCCGCCACGTCGAAGCCTTCGTTGAAGAAGTAGTTGAGCGTCTTGCGGATGTTAATCTGCGATTCGATGCCGCTGGTTGCAACGGTTCTGGGATTTGCAAGTATCGTGCCTTGGCCGTCCTTGATGAGAGTGCTTAGTCGGACGAAAAACTCGCGCGGCAATGTGCCCACGCCCTGGAAGAACATCTGCCCGACGCCGGACAGGATCGCCATGTCGCCCAGTCTCGGCGCGTTGGGGCCGAAGTCGCGGACGGTCATTCCCTCCGGCTGGACGAAACCGAAATGCCCCTCGGCGTAACTCCAGTCGAGCCCGAGGTCTCTGTTCGCTTCGTCGGACAACTCCACAGCCAGCAGGTCGACGAGTATGTGCGGCGGCAGGCTGTCGATCAATTCGAGGTCGCTCTTGAGTTCGGCGAGGATCCAGGGAGGACCTTTGAAGAGGATGATGCCTCGCGATGCGTTGACCGTGAAATAATCACTGTACTCAGATGAGATGGACGCGACGGCTTCATCGACAGTCATGTGCTGCGGGCGAACGGCTTCGGTGACGAATGTCTGTAGATTGGAATGTGTCAGCAGTTTTGTTTGGGGTTCGGTTTCGGCGGGGACGGATGCGGATGTCCGGGGCAAACCGTCGTCGGGTCTGCCGGTGGGCGGGCCTATGTGTTCTGAGGCGGACGGATCGATGAAGCGGTCGGGCAGATCGAGGCGGTAGATGTCCGGCTGGGTTATTTCGTCCTCATCGCTGATGATTGCGGCTATCGTCAGAAGGATCGACCGGCCGTTGGGCGACCACGAAATGTCCTCCAGCCTTGGCTCGCCGATTTCCGCACGCATTTCCTTATAGGCCTGGATTTCCCTGCGTTCAAGCTGCTCGTCGAAGGTGAGCAGGTCGTAAGTTTTCTCTTCGGCGACATCATAAATGCCGAGGACCCATATTGGGTTTTCATATTCGGCATCGGGTCCCCAGTTTCGCACGGTAAGTCGTTTAGTGACATAGGCAATTTTGGTGCCGTCCCAGGATGGTTCGAATGTTCGGAAGTAATCCAGCCGGCCGGTTCGCGGGTCGGAGGTCATCAGGATGTCATAGCCGCCGTTTACCGGATCGATCCTGTAGAGAGTGCTGATCCGGTTGCCCGCCTGGTCATATCGCGATCCGGGCGATATCAGCCATTTGCCGTCCCATGTCCAGAAAAGCGTGCG
>SDBS01006572.1_pt1 | contig 11318 bp, 11 predicted proteins | sample 2277091 | NCBI WGS metagenome assembly SDBS01 (sample SAMN10404972, study PRJNA504765) | marine sediment metagenome | isolation source: marine sediment core GS10_PC15, 163 cmbsf | place: Arctic Ocean: Southern Knipovich Ridge | collected 2010 | reverse complement strand
ATTATCATTCAAAATAGTAGCATCTTCAATAGCTACTGCACCTGTCGTTGTGGTATATGAAAGTTTGGCCTTAACATTAGTCGACGTTGCGCCAGCACTTTTCTCTATATTACCACCAATTATCTTATCAATGTCACTATGGATATGCCTACTCTCAGTAGCACCATCAACTAATTCTTGTACTTCTATTGGAGTAGCACTACCTGCATACTGAATTTTAAATTCATCAGCCATTATTATACCCTACTTGCCAAATAAGTATTAAAGCCTGTATAAAACAGTTCCATGAATGTTCTCATTCCTTGTTGAGCCATAGCACTCTTCTGATCAAACTGTTGAGCTGTTTGTAACCTTACACCAGCTACTTGAAGAAATGATAAAGCCCTTTGTAAATCTGCTTGGAATTGGTTGGTTGTTTCTTGTACTTCTGTCCCATACCTTGTCAATTCATTATTACTCTTTTGTCCAAACTCAGCCAACTCAACTCCTGTTTGAACTTGAAATTCTTGTATGACCTTCCCAAGATTGGCAGCAAACACAGTGGCATCAGATTGTATCTCAGCCGTATATATAGTAATGGTTTGGTTGACCTGCTGAGCGTATAATTGAATATCTGCCTGAAACTGACCTAAGGCTTCCTGCACATCTATCTGATACTTGCTAAGGATAGTATTACTTTGATTAACGTATGACTGTATTTGTTTTGTTAAATTAGCAGTAAATATCTGTACATCAGAAGTTGCTTCTGCCGAATATTGCTGTATTGCCTGTGTAACCTCTTGACCAAACAAACCAATATCAGCTTGGAACTGTCCAACAGCTTCCTGGACATCAGTCCCATACTTATTCAAATCAGCTGAGGTCTCTTGTGTAAACTTCTGTATAACATTATTAGCATCAATTTGGTACTGGTTTAGTTTAAACTGAACTTCCTCTACATTCCATTCTTGTACAAGAGCACTTACTTTAGCAGTATAATCATCTATGTTAACCCTTGCCTCAGAAACCTGTTGCTCAAGGTCGGCTCGAAAAGCATCAGCATCGCTGCCATATTCAGTAGCAGCTTGTTGGACTTCAGATTGAAACCCTTGTAAAAGGGTAGACTGATGTTGTATCTCGGCTTGTGCTCTATTAACCTCTTGAGCTGCAGCTTGAACTCGAGCCATAGCATCTTCAATTTCATTGCTATCAAGCTTCTCAAATACTGAGTCAGTTATAACTCCAGCAGCATCATCCATTATAGCCTTCGCCTGCGTAATAGCAGCATCTATAACTGTAGAAGATACACCTGCAAAAGTTGGAGACACATAAGAAGGAACAGTACCTTCTGTTATCGTAACGGTTGGATCACTTGGTAATGTAATACCAGAAAACCCAGGCGTCGGAGGCAAAGTAATTGAACCAACACTTGGAGGAGTTGGTGCACTATATGTAGGCACAGCAATAGGCGTTATGTTAGCCTCACTTAGATCACCTGGTAAAGTTCCTAATGAAGGTAAGACAGGTATTGGAGATGTATAAGTTGGAGCTGATAAAGCTGATATATCTACATCTGCTGTTACCAAATCAGCTGGCCTAGCATTTATAGTCGTCAATGTCAAAGCTGGTAATGATATACCAGCAGGGCTTACGTAAGTAGGCAATGCAGCCGTAAAGTCAGCCAACAATCCATCTGTTATGATAGTATCAACCTCTGTCAAGGAGCTAATTCTATGAAGGCCCATCTCCCTACCCTTAACTTGAGCAACTGTATATAACACTGGAAGTTCCTCAAGCCCATCAGGAAAACCTGCAATAACGTAAACTGCAGCATCAATATCAACAGTTGGGAACTGTAGAGATACTAACTCACCATCAGTAGCAACTACGGACACTGGAGCTATTTTTAAAAGGGCTACAGCTGCTGCAAGTTGTGGATCAAGCCAGTATCTTGGGAACCTAGCCGTAGCAAGATGAATAGAACCACTGTCGAGGACATCTCCTCTATGCCCAACATCAACTTCATCACATAGCCTATAAACACTACCTGAGTCTTTCCTCAAAACTTCAATAATATCAGCTTTCTCAACTACTATTCCAGTTGTTGGAGCAAATTGTACTTTACCAGAAAAAATCTTTTTGACGTCTTTAGGTAACATTCTCATCGTTATCCTGACGCCACCATTAAACCACTGCTCAAGCATAGCATTAGTTAGACCCAGCTTACCAGCAAGGACCTCACCAATGTAATTTAGTACTTGATCTTCAAATGTTACAGCAGCCATTATTTACACTTCTTATTCATATATGAACGAGAAGAACAAGCCGGTGGAAGGAAAGAACAAACAACAACCTCCCACCGACCGTTCAGCACTGGTTTATTAACCAGCGATTTGTACCTGTATAGTATTAGCAGACTCATTTGCATCTGCAAGCCAGGCAATCCAGTAGAAGGGATAAGGATAAGCATTAAGATCTACTTGTCCAAACACCCAACCAGTTGCAGCCATATCTGGAACGATAGCATCGACCAGAAGGACTTTAGTGGTACCATCTCTATCAGTTGACCCATAAAGGGCAATGTCAAGATTACCACCACTAACAGCAGATGGGTTTAAGCCCACCATAATATATCTGTTAGCTCTCTGAGGAATATTAGGATAAAAGTCCTCAATAACAGAACTATACTCTCTAATTGCAGAAGCAGGTAATGTATGCGTTTCATTATGAAAAGAAACATTACCTTTTCCACCACTTTGTTTAGTCCAACTCATAATATAACCTCCTTACACCAACCGTAATAGGTGATGAAAGCCCAGGTTAGTCATACCAATTCCTTCATCGCGAAAGTATTCATCTTTCACCATGTCAGGAGCATTGGCTGAACTCTTGCTAAGGATAGCCGCACGGAACTCAGGTGGACGATAGATAGCATGGAACATATTCTCTTTCGAGATCACGAGCCCATAACCAGCGTAAGGTCCACGAAGAGCTGGAGTATTGATTAACTTCAAGACACCGTTAGGAGTATCCAACCACTTGAAATTGAATCCAAGTCGATCACGTTGCATCTCACTAACAATAATCTCCCAACCATCCTTCTTTGCAGCACTCAAATTTGACCAATAGGTCATCATTGCCGCACCCACGAACATCTCTTTGACGCCACTACCTGGAACAATATTGAACATCTTTTCAGATATTGCATTAAAGTCCGACATAGTGAAGGTACCTCTATCAATCTCAAAATGGTTCTGGTTGACGTCTGTTACGTCAGTATTTCCATGCTCCCGTAGAGCTGAGATAGCTCCAGTGGTAGCACGAAGTTTATTACCAGCCCCATCTGAACGCCATTGACCATTTCCACCAATAGCATCAGTAAAGGTATCTGTTCCACCAAGGTTAGTTCCAATAGTACCATAACCACGAAGCATTGACATCTCAGCCTGGAACTTACTTTCTGCAGATTTCTGCAGACGCAAGCGGATCAGTTCACTTCTCTCACCACGCAGGGCAGCTTCCATAAGCGTTCCTGTGATTGCAAGTGGAGTACGCATGATCTGTGCTGAGTTAAATACAACATCGAGCTCATCTGCCCAAGGTTCTGGAGACTCAGTCCCCTCACCTCTAACATTACCATAAACGATATATACATCATCGTCTATAGTATCAATAGTAGCATTACGCATACTCTTGAGCTGGATAGTTGTTCCTGATGCAGCATTTGTGATAACAGCAGCACCTTTAAAGGTGATTTCATTGCTATCCCAAACTTCCACCAGGAGACCTTCGTATGAATCATCTACTGTTGGCGCAAGGCCTAAGATACCATCTACGGTAACAATAGCAGATTCTGTATTGTCTAACGGAATTGTAACGGTAGAACCATTGTTAGAGAATTTCTGAGTTTCCCATGGATTAGTATGTTGAAACATCTTATACACAGGATCAGCAAAACCACTTATGGTTCTCTGAGCGGCTATGACAGTTAGAAATGGAGACACTGAAGCCCATTTCTCTTTGACGACATTAGGAGAGATATAAAAATCTCGCCTATCGGTGAACAATACACCTGTTGCCGCTAGTTGTTTAGTAGCCATAATTAAGAAATTCCTTTAAAAAAAGTTGTTAAGGGGCTAATAAATTTCACCTTCATCTAACCCCATATTGAAAAGTTCCTCATCAGTCATTTGCTTTTCAGATTCCTGAGAGCCGCCTCCACCAGAACCTCCAACTGGAGCTGCAGGAGAACGTGCTACAAGCTTTTTGCCTCTTGCTACATGAGCATCGACTCTAGCCTGAGCAGCTCCTCCATTAGGATTAACTGCTTGAGCTCTATCTGCCCGTACAATGAGATCAAGACTCATAGAGCCAGGTCTGCTATATTTGTCTACAAACGCTTTGGCATCTACTTCTCCATACCCATAGATAGACATAAGAGATTGAACAGTTCCTTCCCTTTCCACTTCGGCCTTTTTGTTAGCGACTTCAGTTACCTGATCAGCTTGTCTCCTTTGGTCCATTTTGACTAAATAATCTATGGAACCAGTGAGATACTGATTGAGGGCTTCTTGGTGTTTATGAGAAGGAGTACCTTCTACACCAACTTCAGCTGGGTTGAAATCTCGAGGTTGTTGAGGCATCTCAGGAGCCTGCAATGGAGTAGCTTGGACTGGAGTACCTGCCTGCAAAACTTGATCAACACTGACTTGGCCAGAATTGATAGCTTGTATGACCTGTAAGAGAGCAGGATTCTGCCCTATCATCCGTCCTACCTGATGTTCAGGCAACTCTTGGAGACGGTTAATCTCGTTAAGCCTTGCCTCTGCTATCCTCTGAAAATGCTTAGGGTCCTTTGGAGCTCCTTGTTGTTCAGCTTCTGCAGGAGTTCCAGTACCAACAGGATCAGGAGCAGCTTCAGGTGCCGGTCCTTCCTCTGTTTGATATGGTTCTTCCTCTACAACAGGAACAGGTTCCTCATGAGACGTTTCCTCTAATTGACCTGGATGTAAAGGTTCACCTTGTTCCTCAACTTGAGAGCCAAGGCTAGAACTAATCACTTCACCACCCCTATCAATTATTGGAGAGCCTTCCTCGTCTCCTTCAATTATGCCAAATCCTCCACCTGAAGCTTGCTCAGCAGCAGCTTCTGTGTCAATTTGACCTTGTACCTCTTGAGGTATATTCTGTGTAATATTTACACCCATTTGTACTTCCTCCTTATTGAGTAGCACGTTGAGAAGTCCCTAGATCACCTATGGCCTTGTCTAGTTCCTTCAGTTTATCAGTTAGACGACTTTGAGTAAGTTGGCTTGTAGCTTTCACATTAGCCATCTCTCCTCTCAGTTGACTTTTAACTTTTTCCCTTTCCACTTGCCTATCAGCTACCCTTAACTCACGGTCTGCAGTTTGCATGTCACCTTCGAGTTCTTGTATTCTATCCTGGGCAGCCTGTAAAGATTGTACAAGGAGTTGAACCTCATTCATTCTACTTTCAACTTCCTCTGAGTCCGCAACGTCAGTCTTTTTAAGGACTTCCAGTCTATCTATAATACCTTCACGTTTGAGGTCAAGGTAATAATCAGCGATAGCCCAACGGTTACTTGGTAGAGTCGAACCGCTCACAACAAGCATATCATGTCTACCAACAGTAACATCGTTGAGTTTGGATATAACCTCTCCTGAAAGTGGATCGAAGAGAGGTTTATTAAGTTCAATTACTTTCGTCTGATTGTTAGGTTGCAACAGACGTACCATTTTATATTCTGTATATGTATCTTGGATAAGGGCTATAACTACTTTACCTAATTGATTAAGTGCCCCTTCTATATCATCCCTTTTACTTTTAATTCGCCTTTGACCAAATTCATCTAAGGCAAGAGTACCCTTAAATGTAGTAGGAGCAGCTGACACATCTCCAGCAGCAAAAGCAAAGATACCAAGGATATTTTCTATCTCCTTCTTCTTCTCTGCCATTGTTGCAAAAAGAGCGCTTGGAAGGGGAATAGGAGCTGCTATAACAGGTGCAGCTGCTCCACCTTCAAAGTCGATTGGAAGAATGGCAGCGCCTGCTCTACTCCACTTTCTTTCAAGTTCAGGAATATTTGTAGAAGCTTGATCTACAAATACTTTAACATTTGTACTGTTAGAAACATGAGCCATTATCAGAGAGTGTGTTTTATTGAGATATTGTTGTAAACCCCTAACAAAACGAACATCGCTCATAGGATAAGGATTACGACTGAAATGGTTCATTAAAGGAACAAGAGGATACTCCTCAAGTTCCATGTAACCAGAAAAGATTTCCTGGTCGCCCACAGAAAGAAAACGAAATATCCTTGAGTTGAGATACCTATTTGATAGGAGTGTTCCATCATCTGCCATCTCTCCAAGAGTAACAGCTTCAATGATTTGAGTTGAACCAGGAATAGCTCCTTCTGTTTCCTCTCCAGGAACTATCTCACCATTTTGATCGAGATGAAAGACACCACCTGTAGATTCAAAAATTCTTTTGTATATCGGCCTTTCGTGATCAGAAGCAATAGTAATAGGATTAACACGAGAAGTGGAATATATCCTATACCCTTCTAACGCTCTCCATTCTACAAGTTCTTCCTCATTCAGAACAAATTCGGTGTCTGAGGTTCTATCGTAAATATGAAAGAATGGAAGACGGTCTTTACTATAACGATCTATAACTCTATGATGTATACTTGCTTCACTGTGAACTTGAGCAAGGGCTTGATCCTCAAGATGTTCCCTTGTAGAAGTTTGTTGGTCTTCATCTTCAGCAGCCCAACGTTTTGCTTTAAGAATAAGGTCCTTATGATCTGGGAAGAGATATAACAACCTTTCTCTTGTAAGGATTTCAGATATAAGGATATGAGCAGCATCTCGCCAGTATATGTCAGAAGAATCAGGGTCAACATAGACGTGGTAAGGGTTGACTGATCTTATAAATACCTGTCCAAGGCCAAAGTCGGCCATAGGGTCTACAAACGCATGAAGTATGCCTAAACCCTTAACATAATAATCATTGATAGATAGTTTAAACTCAAAATCACCTGCTGACTGATGCCAAGTATCTTGCATAAGGTCTGACATAAGGCTATTGACCTTAGCATCCGAATCACCAAAAGCTGTAGATTGGAAACGAGGACTATTGCTTGTAAGCATAGCCACCGCTTGAGATATAGCAGGTTTGAGAACATTGACAGCCACAGGTGACATACGCATGTCTTTGAGAACTTCAACTTGCTTTGAAGTCCACTGTGCACCACCTTCAAATTCTGTGTCTTCAGTAGCTTGAGTAACCCAATTTAACCGATCATTGTTTTGATAGGATAAGAGAAGGTCCTCAGACTTCTGTATCTGAGGAGGAAGGGTAGAAGCAACAAAACCTTTAGGAGGCTCCATGTCCTTCAAGTGAGCATCCTTCAAGTTCATACCTATTTGCGTTTGAACTCTTGTAGCTTCACTCATGCTAGTAACCAATCTTCCATACTATCTGATTGTCTCATTTTTTCTATAACTTCAGCTTCAGTAGGTGCCACAGCTGAACTGTGACCAGGAATAAAAATTCTTTTTGTTGCCAGATCTAACGCATCCATTAGATCATATGTAGCAGAGTAAGGATATAAGAACATTTCACCTTCTAATTCAGTCATATCAGGCTGAAGATGGAGTTTCCTTTGATAAGCATAAGGCTCTAAACGCTCCAGACGAGCTGACTTTTCTCGACGGGGCTCATGCTTTCTATGCAAGCCAGGCATGTAAAGACAACGTACGTTACGTAGATAGTCACGTATCATCTCCTGATAGCCAACTGTTTCGATACTTACGAGCGAAGGTTTGTAAGTATCATACATATCTTCAATCGCAATACACAGTTTCATGGGAGTAGTGTGTTTACGGAAGTAAGGTAAGATGAAAATGTTTCTATCCTTATCCACCGCAACTACTACAATTGCAGAAAAGGCACTCGTAGCTAACATACCCCTTGCAGGGTCAACACCCATGTAAAGGTTAACAGGCCTAACGTCAGGTTTGTCAAGTTCTTCTAACTTGCCTTTAAGGTCTGCATCACCTCTATGTGTTATTTTAAGAAAGGAATCACCAAAAGCATTGTGAGTGACTTCTCCCTTATAATACATAAAGTATTTAGGTTTAAAGAGCTGCTCCTCACTACCAATGATTTGGCAGAGATATTCACTATAGAAAAGATGAAGCTTACTGTCATCTCTATAACCCTGTTGAAGGGCCATGAGATCATTCCAAGAATGTCTATTAGGCCAAAGAACTTCATGCGTATCTTCATTAACGATAGCAGCATAACGATCCTTAGGTTCCCCACCAAGAGGATCAGGAACAGACACTTTGGTCCACATCTTGTTTTTAGCAAGCTTCTCAACAATACAAAGTTGGTGCTTAGGAGTACCTACTACAATTATTCGACCTCTGAAGGGGTCAATAGCAGGTAGAACCTCACCAAGGAGCCAGGAGATATGTTGCTCCATAGCACCTTCTGTCTTTGTGTTGTCTCTATCTTGTGGATCATCGACTATGACAATAGTAGGACGAACTTCAAGGTGTCGGATACCAGTAATATGTTGACCAATACCTCTTGCCATGACAACCGTATCGTTCTTAAGGACGATGCGATCTTTAGTCCATTCCTTTGCAGTTGCCTCTCCATAATGACCATAGAGGTCTATTATCTCTTTACTGTAATTAAGAGCATACTTTACTGAACCTAACAATTCCTCAGCAACCCTACTTGTTTTAGAGATGATAAGGATAAATTCCTTTTGTCCCTTCCAAGCAGAGGTGAGGATTTTGTTTGTGGGGAAAGCATTAGAGATTAAAGTGCTTTTAGCATGTCCACGAGGAGCTATAATGTCAAGGAACTTGATACTCTCATCACAGAGGAGAGCATCTATCTCACGGTGCATGTCAATAGGTTCTTGGTAGAACAAAGTCGGCATACACACTCGACCGAAAAGAACGTTAGATTTTGAGAGTTTTTCCTTTATTTCATCTTTCTTCTTCTCATTTGCTGAACGATTGTCCTTTATAGTTTGGACAGTTGCCATTATTTCTTTTTCGTTGTTTTCTTCTTTGTGTTCTTCTTTACCGTAGTTTTCTTTGGTGCTTTCTTTGTAGCTTTGGTTGCTTTCGTAAGGGCGGCCTTGGTAGACCTTAATTCTTCCTTAAGGACAGCTATCTTTTGATTTAGATCAGCAAAAGTATGGTCAACTACAGGTCCTACATAGACTTCAGGTACCTCATACTCTAGAGTAGCACAAAGAGTAGCTACTCTATTAAAAGCATTAGAATTTCTAGCTACATTTACCGTTTCAGCTTTTGCTTTCTCAAGTTCCTGGGTTAGGCGGGCTTTCCGTTCCTTGTCCATTACCTTTTCCTTCCTCTATCATCTGAGCAGGTACACCATCTATAACTTTTGTTTTGGTAGATTTGGTTATCTCTGCATCTATTTTACCATCAATAGCAGTTAAACGATGCTCTTCCAATTCATCTATCTGTGTAACCTTTACAGATGGTTGTTTCATCTGAAGAATATCACGAAAATTTTCAGTGCTACGGAGCATGTTAGGAAGGTCTTGCTTCTTATGAGCCATCATATAAGCTTCGTCCAAACGTTCTACAACGGTTGCTTCTGTAATACCTAAGGGTTTTAAAGCTTCGGTTATTCTTTGTTCTAACATCTTCTGAACTCTTTTCGATTTAAAGAGCCTTCTCATGGTTGCTCCAGGAGAGGCTTGATCAGGACGAATCTTTTGTCCTATAAAATCATAATCAATCTTACCATTTTGAATAAACTGCTGGGCTGCCATAAAGACAGCTGCTTTGGTACTTGTTCGCCTTGCGTTAAGGTCGTCAGACGTTCTAGCGACTGTACGAGTGAAGGAGTTGGTGTCTCTTCTTTCTATGTAGGAAATGTAAGACTTTTTATTAAGCCATGCTCCACCATAGATCATAAATATAACAGTTGCTCCACCACTCTTTCTACGTTTATCAGGATAGAACTTACGCTTTAAGCAAATGCCTACATAACCATCATCAGAAAGACCGTATTCGCCTGGTTGGCAGTCTTTCCAAGGTTTGAAAGCTATTTCTTCTTTTTCCGCTTCCTCTTGTGTCCAGACATTGAAAGCATATTCAGTTCCATTTAGTTTACGGAAGATTTGTTCCACATCGTTACCTACACACCTTCCACAGCAAGGACTTTATCATCCCTAATAGTCACATAAACTTTGTCCCCAAGTCCCCAAGCGTTTCCAGCATAGAAGGGGTAATATACCCACTTGCCCTTCTTAATCCTTTCAGAGACAAGTTCTCCCACAGCTACAACGACACCTCGAATAAGTTTACCTTTATCTTCAACTGCTGTATCAGGAAGGATAATACCTGCTTCTGTTTCCTTCTCTCTAGCCTGTTTGAGGACAATAATATGATGCCCTGTGGCTTCTATAGTTGCCATTTGTTTGTTCCTTTTATTCAACCGTTAAAGAGCCCGTTCATATATGAACGACCTCTTATTCAATATCCACAAGTTCTGGTAAGTCAACATCCACTGAGTCTGGTGGACAGTCTAAAGTCACAATCGTTAGGCCTATAACATAAGCATACGTAGGAAATACCATCTTTCCGTCCCCTGCAGCTACAAGACTCATACCTAAGAACCCTAAAACTACTAAAAAACTACCTAACCAACTCATGTTTGTTCCTTTCAAAAACGTTTAGAAAAAAATTAATACAAAAAATTTAGGAGGAGTATGAGAAGCCTCCCCATATATAAGAGCCTACCCCTTCATATTTCGTTTCGCGTTTTGGAAACTCGTTGAAAAACGCTTTCATTTCCAATGGCTTTGAAATGGTATGATCTATGTAAATGGGCAAGCTTATCCATTTATAAGCTTTGGTCAACCGTGCCAATCCATGAAAATAAATCAGCTTCAACCAAAATAAAGCTTGACAACCAACATTAGAAGCTGTATATTCAACCGTATTTAAAATCAACATTGGTTGTAGCTGGTTACGGTGGTCCACCAGCTAAACTCCAACAGCTCATTCTCATATCCACCCAGCTCACCAACGTAGCTATGTTACATTGACATGACCAACTTTACACAATGAAAGAACATCATGCCAAAACTCCAACACATCGTAACGTTTAACAAAAAAGCCGATGAGCTCCGCATTGAGAACGTGAGCACCAAAGCCGACGATGGCAATGGTACACAACGGGTCAACGAGCTTGTGTTTTGCAACTTTTCAGGCGTGACCGAAGCTGATCTCCAAAGCGCCTGGGCATACAA
>SDBS01006571.1_pt1 | contig 11320 bp, 8 predicted proteins | sample 2277091 | NCBI WGS metagenome assembly SDBS01 (sample SAMN10404972, study PRJNA504765) | marine sediment metagenome | isolation source: marine sediment core GS10_PC15, 163 cmbsf | place: Arctic Ocean: Southern Knipovich Ridge | collected 2010 | reverse complement strand
GTGATGAAACCGGATTTTGTGTTTCCTTGGAGATCAAAGAGGGCATCGTAGTTTTTTTTTCGTAAGAGTTTTCGAAAGGAAGAAATGGCCTTCTGGTGTTTCAGGAGATTTTTGCGCCAAAGTCTTGTGTCCACTTCTAGAATGCGATCCAGCTCGGGATGGGCATGCAAAAGAGGTGCAATCTCCTTTTCCACTACCCAATCAATCTGACACTTCGGAAAGCGCTTCTTTAAATAATCGATCAGGTGAAAGCTCTGAATCACATCTCCAATGGAAGATGTTTTGACAATCAAGAATTCTTTCATATTTCTAATTATGATCGCCAAAGAGAGTTTTTTGCACGTGCAAAAAATCTTTCAAAGGGGGAGCTGTGCATCTGATGTCTTTGAAAGCAATCTCCTGCGAATGGAGCATTTGACGAGGGGGCTGGATAGGGCATTTAAAATGTTTTCCATATTGAAAATCTCCTAAGACGGGATGTCCGCTTTGCTGCAAATGGACGCGCACTTGGTGGGTTCTCCCAGTAATGGGTGTCACCAGTACAAGAGAGGCATTTTCAGAGCTCTCTAAAAGGCGAAAATGGGTAATGGCTCTTTTACCTTTTTTCTTGGAAGCTTTTCCATATAAACTTCCACCCTGATAGGTGGCTTTTTTTTCTAAAAAATTGTCCACTATCCACTCCTCTTTCTCGATTTTTCCATCACAAATGGCAAGATAGCTTTTTTCTACCTTCTTTTGTCTAAAAAGATCGATGAGGACATTTTGCATGTCAATCGTTTTTGCAAAAAGCATCACGCCAGATGTGTCTTTGTCCAAGCGATGAACGAGAAGATACTCGGAAAAAGATTCTGAAGTTTTTCCAGGTGGTTTGTTGAGAAGGATTAAATGCTCATCTTCAAAGAGTACATCGATCGAATACTGTAGCTTTGCAACTTCAAGACGGATTTCAATCTGATCTCCCTCTTTGACTCTATGGGTCGAAAAGGTTTCGACTCGCCCATTGATCTTGCATTGTTTTGCTTCTATAGCTCTCTTGATTGCTTTTACGGATGGATATTCTGTGAGCTGATCGCGCAAAAATGCGAGCAGAGTTTTCCCACTCTCAATTGCAACGACTTTCATTGTGTTAGCTTTGCAAAAAACTGCGTGAGCAGGCGGACACCAACACCCGTTGCTTGGATGGGATGGTAGGGCTTCAAAGAATCAGGGAAGGCTGTACCCGCAATATCAATATGGGCCCATTTAGCCTTCTTGCCGATGAATTTTTTCAAAAAGATGCCCCCTTGGATGGGAGAGGCTTTGCGCTGACCTGAATTTTTGATGTCAGCTACTTTGGACTTGAGAATCGCATTGTACTCTTCATAGAGAGGAAGAAGACAAAGGCGCTCATACGTGTCATCCCCTGCTTCTAAAAGAGCACCTGCAAGGGATTCATCTTCACACATAAGTGCGGAAACTTCTTCACCAAGAGCTACAACAGCTCCTCCTGTTAGAGTGGCGATGTCGATGATTCTTTTTGGTTCATATTTTTTTTGCACATAGGAGAGAACGTCTGCCAAAACGAGACGCCCCTCGGCATCTGTGTTAGAAACTTCAACTGTGATCCCACTGTAACTGCGATACACATCTCCAGGCTTGTAACTCTTCGGACCAATGGCATTTTCCGTTGAGCCAATGGCAGCAATGACATTTACTGGTAGACCTAAAGCAGCAATGGCATGCATGGTACCAAGAACTGCTGCAGCACCGGACATGTCATCGCGCATGGTTTCCATGCTTCCTGTCGGTTTGAGATTGAGCCCTCCCGTGTCATAGGTCACTCCTTTGCCCACAAGGGCTGAGAGTTCTTTCGATTTGGGATTACCCTTGTACTCGACAAGAATGAGTGCTGGCTCTTCATGGGAACCACGAGATACTGCTTCTAAAAGACCAAGATTTTCACTTATGATCTCTTTGCGTCCCAAAACTGTCGCCTTGAGGGTTTTATGTTCAGAGGCCAGTTCTTTTGCCATCTTTCCAAGAAAAGTAGGTGTGATATCATCTGCATTGCTAAAGATGAGATTGCGTGTGAAATAGACGCTTTCACAAATTTTTTGGGCCTTCTTCAATGCTTTCTCATCAGGATCGATAAAAGTCATTGTCGAGAGGTATTTATCTTTTTCGCTCTTATTTGCATCAAAGACGTAATTGGCAAGAAGTGCTCCCTCTGCCGCACCTGTTGTGACATCGATTGATTTTGATTCGGGAAGCGTGATATTTACCGTCTTGGCCTTTCCCTTTAGAAAAGCTACTGCGCTAGCATAACTGCGTCTGAGCACTTCCTTGGTGAGCTCTTTTTCACTCCCCAATCCAATGAGAACAACACGCGCCTCTTTCCCTCCCTTGGGGTAATGGCAAAGGATCTCATCTTTTTTTCCACTGAAATCACCAGATTTCAAAACGGGCTCAAAAAGAGAGACTAAACCTTTAGCTGCAAAGGCTGGTTTTTTTTCTAAATAAAAGGGAAGAATGAGGGCATCGGCTTTTTTTCGTTTTGTTAATGAGGAAGAACTTGAAACTACCATTAGAACGGAATTTCCTCATCAGCTAATGCTTCAGCAGGCTCTTCTTCTTTCGCCTGGCCAAATTGTTTTTGCTCTTGTTGTTGTTGCTGATCTCCTCCTCCAGAAAAGGAAGAATCTTGGTTAGCAGGCTCTTCCTGCTGCTGCATACTGCTATTTCCACCTTGGCTATCGGGACGACCAAAAGGACTAAAGAGCAAATTATGTGCCGTGATGTTCATAGAGACTTGTGGTTGCCCATCACGATTTGTAAAAATTTCTGGCTTGCTGAGTTCTCCAAAGACAATGATCGGACTTCCTTTTTTGAGGTAAGGAATCATTTTATCGAACTGCTCACCCCAAATGGTGACACGCCACCAAATGGTGTCATCGCCTTTTGAACCTTTTCTAACGCGCGCTGCAACGCGGAGTGTGGTTACTTTTTGTCCAGAAGATGTGAAGCGCACCTCTGGGTCTGCGCCTAGGTGTCCTGCAATAGTAATCTGGTTCATAAAAAAAACCTCCGTTTGAGTTGATTATCTAGTGTTACCAAAAAAAATTCAAGGTAAGAAAAATTTTGATGACAAAAATTTCTTTAATCGGTTAGACAGAAAGTTTCTACGTTAAACGAATTGGAATCTTATGGTTAGAAGAACAACGCGAAAAATTCCACATGAAGGGCTTGAAAAAAGACCCCTAAAGAAAAAACAACTATTTGGCTCTGAGCTCCTCGATGCAATTGATGAAAGGCCAGAATTTCATGACCCTTATTCTGAGCTGAATCTCTTTTTATCCCAAAAAGTGAAACGAGAAATGCGCCATTGCAGCAATTCGAAAAAGTGGTCTCCTCAGTTGCAAGATGAGCTTCTTTGCAAAATCACCCCGGAATTCCAAAAACGCTTTCCCAAATATCGCCTCGGTGTTTCTGCTCTCAAAAAAACTTGGGAAAAAGTGCAGTTTTTTTCCACGCAAATCCAAGAGCAAAAAGAAGCGCTCACACAGGATGGGAAACTCAATATTTCCTTTTTCATCAAGGAAAACTTAAAGACGGCGACAAAATTGCAAAACACTTGCCACCTCCATCCTTGCCATTATGCTCAACAGTTAGCAGTCAAAATGAGCGAGTGCATTGCCGTCGTCGATGGCATTCGCCCCAAACTGGATCAACTCACCCGAACGATCTGGTCGTTGCAACGGCATTTGATTACAAAACTCGCTCCAGAGCATTTCAAAAGCCCTTATGATGAAAATGAAAAAGTTGACAAACTCATTGTAAAAGCCATCTTAGAGATCACAGCAAAACATCACGAAATTCCGCAGGCAGAACTTTCATTTCATGTCCAAAAAAGATTGATTCAGCTGCGACACGTCACAGCGACCTATACGCCGAATCAGATGAAAAAAATGCTCGCAGCCCTCTATGCAGACCAATGCCACTATCTCAATCAGAGAATGGAGAGAACGCTTGAGAGAATCCCCTATCCGACTGCAAAATGTCTGAAAGGACAGCTTGCAGCAATCGCGCTAGACAATCCATACCTTGGACCTGAACAAGTCACAGAAGAGGCTTTTTCTTTTTTTGAGAAGGCAAACACAGCTCTTATTGACCTCGAGGAAGAGGAAATTGAACGCAAAATCCAAAATTGGACGATCCAAAGCGATATGCTTCTGCGGTGGGTCCGGCTGAACAATGCTTCAGCACTTTATAAAGAAGTAGAAGCCGTATGGAATCAGGGAAAAAATCTCCACGAGACGGCTCAAACAACCCAGCAGCAATTTTTGGAGAAATACCCAAGAGCTATCGGATTTGCAAAAGAGCTCGAAATCCATATCTGGATCTATCTAAAATACCTGTGGTACACAAAACACTTTGAAGAAAAGACAGCCACTTACGACCGTTTTACTAAATGGCACAAAGAGTTGCTCAAAGCGCAAAATCTTTCTCCACAAGAACTCATCGATAAAATCGAAAAACTGTGCAAGAAAATGATTCCTCTAATGCCCTTTAACCGAGCGCGCACGCAAACTACGCTTTTCACAGAAGAAGAGCAATACGCCCACTAGAATTAAGGGAATACTTAAGAATTGTCCCATATCTAAAGCAGAATCTTTTGAGAGTAAAGCACTCTGAGGGCTCTTGACAAATTCAACAAAAAAACGAAAGCAAAATGTCCCAATAAAAAAGAGTCCCGATGTCTTGCCAAGGCGATACATCTTGGGGACATTTTTCCTCAGCGACCATAGCACGATGAAAAAGACAAAATAAAACAACGCTTCATAGAGCTGGACAGGGTGTCGAGGGATTAAGGGTCCTCCATCAGCTGAGTGACCAAAAATCACACCCCAGGGCAGAGTTGTAACGGTTCCTACAATCTCTTGATTGAAAAAATTCCCTATGCGGATAAATCCGCCAGCAAGCAGAGCTGGGATCGACAATAGATCGAGCATAGCGACCCAAGTGAGCATGGGATATTTTTTTTGATAGCGAACACAAAAAACCCATAGGCTAATCAAAATTCCAATCACGCCCCCATGGCTAGAAAGTCCCCCTTCCCAAAATTTAAAAATGCCCAAGGGGTCATTCAGATAATCTAAAGGGCTTTGATAGAAAAGGACATCACCCAATCGCGCACCAATAATCGTCCCAATCACAACATAGAGGGTGACTTTCTCAGCCATCTTTAAAATTTCTTTTTTCCGAATGCGGTAAGGATGCATAAATTCTTTGAGAAGCGTTTGAAAGACCATATAGGCAAATAGAAACCCTAAGGCAAAGAAAAACCCATACCATAGGACCGGCCGATCCAAGAAGGGAATATTCCACGTCGTTATAAAGCGAGAAGGATCCCAGGAAATGTAATTCAAAATTTGAGTCATAACATTGCTAAATATGGTACCCCCCAAAGCCCTATCTGTCAAATAGAGACAAAAATGTTAGGGTGCTATAAAATATCTGCCATTATGGCAGATATAAATACCAATACTTATTCTCAAAAAGAATTTATTCTTGATGCAGTTACTTTTGCAAGTGTAACAGCTCTTGCTAGCAAAGTACATTTGGTTGACCCCACTTCAATCGGAACACTCCTTCTTGCGGGTGTCAATACCCTTGCAATTTCGGCGACCAAAAAATTCCTAGATCACCACAAAATCGAATCCACCTTCTTACGCCTTTGTGCAATGGTCACAGCTTTGGCACTCACCACACTCGTTCTTCCAATGGCCGTAGGGGCCCTTTGCACGCAATCTGTCGTCATCCTGAGTTTAGAAGCAGCTTTGCAAACTACCCTCCTACATCTCGCTGCAAAAGCAGCGACATATGGTCTTTTTAAAGGAGGGTTGCTCTTTCGCGATTTTTGCTTTTTTCCCTTTCCAACAAGCATGCAAGAACTCACTAAATTAGATAAAAGCAGCTTAACGAAAGTCAAAACTCAACTACTCGATTTCCCAGGCAAGGCCAAGCACATTCCCCTCTTATTTCAGCTCGCATTAAATGAAGAGCTCAAAAACAAAAATCTCTTGCCCCTCCCTTTACTCAATTTTTCAGAAAGAGGGAAAGCATGGACACACGATCAATTGAAACAGCTTCATGCCGAAGATTTGCGCCATTTCCCTTTAGAAAAAAAGGCAGCGATTGCTGAGCTTTTCTTCCATCATAACTTTCCTCCACAGGATCGCCCCTACATTAAAGATGAACTTCCTGAAATTGATTACGGAGTGCTCGAAAAAAAATTGCATACATCCCAACTTCTTTGGGTTCATTTAATCACGCGCCTCAATCCTAAAGCTCCCATCTATGAGCCTACTTGCAAAAAGTTTTATAACTTAAAACTCTCTGCTCCCAGAGATGCATGGGTGGATCTTCCTCTTCCATCTTCTGAATCTGCAGTGCAAAACTTAGAACCTTATCAAATCGGTTGGTATGCCAATCTCTTTAAAGCAAAACCAGAAAAATGGAAAAATCTCCCCCAACCCATTCAAAAGGCTTTTAACCTCCGTTTTAAAGAAAAAAACCCTATTTCTCCTCATGCCCAAAAAAAAGCCCCTTCTCTTTTAGGAAGAGTTGCTAAAGAAATCACATGGAAGCGAGTGGCTCTTGCCTCTGCAGTTGCAGCTACCGTCTTTGCTACAACATATTATTTGCGTTCCGATCTTTTCCAAGCACCTGCAATCCCAATCGTAAAAAACCCGCCGCCAATTCTCAATAGCGGCTTTTGCCCTGCTCCAGAATTTCCAAAGAGCGCTCCCCCCTTTATTCCTCTGGAAGCTGCTATGGAAAATCCCTACGCTCTTACAATTTACAAAGAAGTTTTTCCGTCTCTTCCCAAAATAGAAACCATTGTCCAAAACATCCTCCCACGTGAAGGAACAATTCCAGAGCTCCCTCCAAACAATTTCTCAAATATACATAATATTGTAATACCTGAACTGATACCGCCTCATACCACCGATCTGAGTAGAATACTTCGTGGATTCGCTCTTGTCTTTTCTAATACGGGGGGAAATTTGGCATGGATGGTCGCTGTACCTGGAACTTTATTGATACTTTCCTTAAGTAGGCGTTTTTGGCCTAAGAAAAAACAACCAATACCCATCCATCCTCCCCCTATGCCAGTCGTGAAAAAAAATTCTCCAAATCACCATCTCGGCATTGAGATCCCTGGAGAAGGACTATTTGTTCTCGATTATTCAAATCCAAATATTCGCCGAATTTTACAAGAGTATGGGCAAAGAATACAGCACCTTTCAAATGAAGCTCAAAATGATAACATGCCTGCTCGAATTGTCTTGGGAGAAAACTCTTATAATCTTTCTAATCCACATGCAATTTATTTGTGCAGAGAAATGATTCATAAGATCCAGAAGACCTCAGCCCTTCCTCCCCCAGAAGTTGACCTTCCCCGCCTTATGCCCCCTGCCGGAATAGAAGTAGAAAAGATAACAAAACAACTCGACTGGGAAGCAATAGAAAACTATGTTTCACAGCATTGTCCTGGAGTGCCTTTTAATAAGGTAAAAGAAATGGCAAGCGAGGGGATTCAAATCATCCAAAAACTGCGCAAAAATGAAAAGATCGAACAGACAAATCTCGACAACAAACTTGCTGCCGTTTGTTGGGGCTTCATGGCCCATGCCATTACAAAAGGCCAGCCTTTTGTGGAGGGAACTTTTGATATCAACGATCCTGACAACCGGATTTTTCACTTCTTTTTGCCCACTCTTTATGGGCGGGCCTCCAGCCACTATAAAAAGCGGACCATTTCCTTTGAAAAAGGCCCCTGGAGCGGTTATGGGCACTTTGGCCTTGATCTAAATATGCTTCCTTCCGGGAAGCGAAGTGTAATGATGGGAAGAATTGAAACTCGAGATAGATCCAATCGCACCTATCTAAAAATGGAAAATTGGGGAGCAAATCTCAATGTTCGCACGGACCCTCGCGCTCTTGCAAATTTCCATCAAGTAGTCGCTCATTCCCTCGAATTTTTTGAATCGCAAGCAAAGCATAACCTCCCTGGCATTTTTGGCGAAGTGGGCGGAGGTCTTCATATGCGCAAAGAGCACATGCTTCTTAAAGATAAGGAAAAAATCACGCAATTTATTCAAGAAGCCCAAAAACATGATCCTTCAATCCAAATGTCCGATCTTAATGAATATGGATTCCAAGATGCAATTCCCTGCCTGGAAGATTTAACCCACAACAATCATCTTCGCAGTGACCTACAAAAAGAAATTGAAGAGTATTTAGATCAACTCCATGCCCGATATGATAGACTTCCTCATCGAAAGGGAAATGAAATCGCTGTCGGGGATTCCATATTGGATTATGAAGTTCAATCTTCTGCAGCCGATGAAGACTTTGAAATTTTTGAGCCAGATGGAGAAGACGGGATTTCTGAATGGAAAATTGCCTATGACCGGCTCATGAGTACCGATTACCTTTCAAACCATACCGTCATCACTTTTGGAAATCTTTTAGAAAAAGAAAAAGACTGCACCTTTGTCCCTGATTTGCTCATCCCTGGAATGGCAGAAAGTCGAGAAGATAAACAGGCATTTGCAGAAAGTATCATATCCAAAGCAATCACCAAGAGTAAAAAAGGTCCTATTTTCATCCCCTGCATTCTCGACAATCCCGCCAAGAGAATTCCCTTCATCGGTTCTTATTTTAGTGATCATATTGTGGTAGTAACAGTTGAAAATGGGAACTGGGAATACTACGACCCGCAAGGCACCAAACTAGAAGACGAAACTCGCAATGTTCTTGGCTTTGATCTTTCTCCTCAGAAATTGTTCACGTCATTCATCCAGGGCAATTCTGTGATGAGCAATACAAATTCTCAACAAAAAGATCGAGTGAATTGCGGTACACTTGTCTGTAATTATATGTTTGAAAGAAGAGAAAAAACCCTAAAAGAAATTTCTTTAGAGGACCTAGACCCCATTCAAATGCGCCTAAACCTCGCTGCCCAATTGAAGAGAAAGCATGATCCCTTAGCTCTAAAAGAAGCAATGGATCCTGCTGATGTCACTGCTCGACTCGATTTTGAGCATGCGAGATGTTATTCTAAAGAAACTTATAAGCTGCTTCAAGAAAATGCGCAGCATTATCTCAAAGAAGAGACCCTCGATAAAGATCGCATTTTTGATCAGATTAATAAAGATCTTAAGCGCGATGGCGATGGAATGAATAGATTTAGCCTCAATGGCGTGGAATTTGATGGATTGAAGGAAAAAAATGCTCAGGCAATTTTTCAAGAACTTTTGAAAACTGGAAGAGCAGAAAAAGAAATTCTCACTTTGATGACCCTTCTCCAACAAGGAGTTTTTGGTTCTATCGAAATGGCTATTTGGAAAGACCTCGATATTGTGGGGCCAGACTCAGGATTCCAAATTCGAGGGCAAGGTCCTTTTATCGCCAAACTCTGCAAGAAAAAAAACCAAGCTATCCGCGAGTACAACATTGAGACCAAAGGAAAACAAATTCTCCTCAACTGTTCAAGTTTTTATGAAGTAGTTGCAAGTGACTCAGAAAAATCTGCCTATCGCGAAGATCCCTACGGAATCCTAAAGGTAAATGTTCAGCTTGACCTCGACAAGAGAGAAGCAAATGAGAGTTGGCAGGTAACTGAAATAATTCACTAATTCTCTATCGACAAAAAAGATTTAGAATTTTAGACTGGCTTCCTATCAATTTTCATAACTATTTAACAAAATTTGGAGACCTTTTTCATGAAAATCTCTTTAGCATTTTTAAGAGTTTTTTTTGTCCTCTTAAGTCTTTTCTTCATGACTGCATTTATGACTTCTCTTCCCGTTGGACCCATAGGGCAAAAAATACTCATCGGACTGGGAGTTGGCGCTGTCTTTAGCGCACTTCTTTTTTCAATTGAAGCCTTATTCAAACGCTATAATTTGAAAGCTTTTAACACCGTGATACTGGGACTTTTTTTTGGCTATCTTTTGGGACAGGCACTGACTTCCATTTTCAATGCCGTTGCCGAGATGAGCCATATGAACATGGTTCTGCAACCCCAAACCATTCATCTCATCAAAGTATCTTTCTTTTTGGTGGGCACTTACCTGGGAACACTGCTCACTCTCCATTTCTCAGATGAAATCCTCCTCAGCATTCCCTTTATCAAACTCTCCCAATCCAATATCCGAAAAAAAGATCTTCTCATCGATGCCACTACTCTTTCCGACTCTCGCATCATCGATCTCGCAACTACTGGTCTTTTAGACAATACACTCATTATGCCTAGATTCTTAAGCCAAGAGCTCTATTCACAATCAGAAATTGGCGAGGAACATATCAGAATAAAAGCGAAACGATGCATCGATACATTGAAAAAATTAGAGGGAATTTCTTCTCTGGCCCTTCGCTATGATGAAACAAAATTCTCTGATTTGAACGATTCTTTTACAAAACTACTTCGTCTAGCAAGGCTAACCGACTCCAATATTTTATCTGCTGATCTCTCGCAAGCACAAGTCCCCGTTATCGAGGGAATCCACATTCTCAACCTCCATGCTCTTTCTAATGCACTCAAACCCCTCATGGAGGCGGGCGAGTCGATGAAAATCAAAATCCAACGCTTTGGCAAAGAGCCCAATCAAGGCGTCGGATATCTGGAAGATGGTACTATGGTGGTTGTCAATGGAGGAGGAGATTTCGTTGGAGAAAATATTGACGTCCAAGTCCTTTCCGTCAAGCACACTTCTTCTGGGCGAATGATTTTCTGCAACACAATGGACGAGGTTCCTGCCCATGGCAATAGAGTTGAAGTATGATTCTTGGGCTTGGCAATGACATTATTGAAATTAGCCGGGTAAAAAGTGCCTATGAGGAGCACAAGCAAAATTTTCTCAATCGCCTTTTTACCGAAAAAGAACAAGAATATTGCAAAGCACAGAAAGATCCCTTCCCTCGTTTTGCAGGGCGCTTTGCAGCTAAAGAGGCTATTGTCAAAGCCCTTGGCTGCGGTTTTGGCAGCGAAGTGGCGTGGAAAGACATTGAAATTATCGGCGATGAAAATGGAAAGCCTGAAGTGCATCTTTCAAGTGAACTCAAACGCCGCTTTGATGAGCCCACAATTCTTGTGACCATCAGCCACTGCAAAGAATATGCTTCTGCAGTGGCGATCCTTTTAAAAAACGCAAAAGGGCAAGTCTAAACTAAAAATGAAAAAGTTCACGTACTCAGGATAGCTCCGTCCATATACGCGAAATAGATAGTCAAAGCGGAGCCACCCATAAATTCCAAGACTATAGCGATAACT
>SDBS01006570.1_pt1 | contig 11320 bp, 10 predicted proteins | sample 2277091 | NCBI WGS metagenome assembly SDBS01 (sample SAMN10404972, study PRJNA504765) | marine sediment metagenome | isolation source: marine sediment core GS10_PC15, 163 cmbsf | place: Arctic Ocean: Southern Knipovich Ridge | collected 2010 | reverse complement strand
CCCTGTGACATGGAAGCCTTAGATGCTATCACGAGCGAAGCTCGTACATACGTTGGCGCCCCTGTTGTTATCGAGGACGCCGCGCACGCCTTCGGGGCGATGTATGATGGCAAACCGATAGGAGAGCCCCGTTCCTATGGCTTCACATGCTTCTCGTTTCAAGCGATCAAGCTGTTGACGACAGTGGACGGCGGTGCGCTCTGTTGCTCTCTGCGGGATGTTTACGAGCGAGGCAAGCTGCTTAGGTGGTACGGCATTGATCGAGAGCAACCCCGCGACGACTTCCGCTGCGAAGCAGATATCCCCGAATGGGGATACAAGTTCCACATGAACGACGTCGCGGCGACGATCGGGCTAGAACAGACGAAATATATAGAGGCCAATCTACGTGCTACAAGACAGAATGCCTTTTATTATCGGCTGGTGTTCGAGGATATGAAGCGTATCAAGCTGCTTCGATACGAGGAACATGTGGATGCGGACAAGGCTTGTGGTTCGTTCTGGCTCTTCACCATGCGCGTCAAGGAGCGGGACGCGTTCACAAGGCACATGACGGATAAGGGGATCGCCGTCTCGCGCGTCCACGCGAGGAACGATAAGCATTCGATGTTCAGTCAGTTCCAGCGGGATCTCCCGGGCGTAGACGAGTTCGACAGGGAGCAGATCTCGATCCCCGTGGGCTGGTGGCTGACGCCGGAGGACGTTGCGTACATCGTCGAGGCCGTCAAGCAGTTCGAGACGCAGAAGTCATAGACTTGGAGGAGAAGGGATGAGCACTGAGATCAGGATCTGTGTTTGTGGCGCACGTCCGCACGTCGTCGAGTGGCGCAGTGAGGATTATCACGGCGAAGACGAAAGCAGCTGCGCACAGGTACAATGCAAAACATGTGGACGACGAGGGCAGGTGATTCACGAAGAGGCGGGACGCGAATGGTCGCCGCCAGGGTTAAGGGATGATGCGATAGCCACTTGGAATCGAGAATGGAGCTGAGGAAGGAGAAGGACGATGGGCAAGACGGATAGGGACGTGCCGTTCCCTCCGGCTGCCGAAGTATGTGCCGACTTGAAAGGCGCGACTCAAACCATTCGTGTCATAATGAGCAAGCGAGGGCCGTGGGACTGGGATAAGATTCACTCCTCATTGCTTCTAATTGACATCATTGCCGATGCGCTGATAGCAGAAAAGGAGAAGGGCGATGACTGAGAAGCAACGTGAGGGATGTTTTCTGCAGACGTTGAATGTGGGCTGTATGATCGTCTTCGTGGTCATCGGGGTAATAGTGCTCCTGACGTTGTTCAGGTCATGTTCCTTATGAGAGCCTAATGCCTACGAGGGCGCCGTTGGGGCCTGCGTAGCAGGCTCAGAAGACCCGCCAGGAACAGCAGTAGGAGCGGTAGCGAGACGGCTATCGCTCCGAACCATTCAAGCCATGTCGTAGGCCGTTCCATCGCGGTTATAACCATACCTGAAAACTTTCCGCTAGACAATCCCCCTGAACTTGTGCTATGCTTCCGCCGAAACGTAACGTGTCAGGGGGTACATGATGCCACGAACCGCCTCGCAACGTCGATACGATGCGCGTATACGACTTGAAAAGGCACTGAAGCGTGCAGCCGAAGAAGGCGTAGAGCCTGGAGAGAAGCACGTCGTTCAGGATCCGAAGACAGGCCAGTTCTTGAAGGGGAACGTCTCCAATCCAGAGGGCGGGCCGAAGGGGCCGAGGGCCAAGCTGACACAGATCCTCAGCGAGCTTGCCGAGACCGTGGTAGGCAGCGAGAAGAGCCTCGCCCTATTCCGCAAGGAAATGAAGAAGAGGTTCGAGAAGGACCCCGTGATGTTCGTCAAGACCCTCATAGCACCCTTCCTGCCCCGCAACATAAAGCTGGAGCACATTACCGACGCGGAGATGCCTGTAAGGCTGATCTTTGAAGTGGTCGACAATGGTAGATCTCAAAAGAAGTCTGACCCTGACGCAGAAGCGGCTGATTGACAGCCGGAAGCGCGAGGTGCTACTGAGCGGGGCATTCGGTAGCGGTAAGACGTGGGCGCTCTGCGTGAAGGCGTTGCAGCACGCGGTGATAAAGGGCAATCTGGTGCTGCTCTGTCGTAAAACATTCGCCGATCTACGACACACGACGCTGCGCGTGCTCCTGAAGGGCGAGGGGGACATGCCGCCTATCCTGCCAGAACGTAGCTACGAGCACAACAAGTCCGAACATCTGATCACGCTTCACGGCGGCGGGGATATCCTCTATGGAGGCTTCGATAGGGAGATGCGCTTGGGCTCGCTTAACCTGGGGGCGGCGGGCGTAGACGAGGGGGCCGAACTGGTTGAGGATGAATACATCATGATCCTGGGCCGGCTGAGAAACCAAGCCGACCCGAACCCGCAGGTATTCGTGGCCACGAACCCGGCGAACCCCGCCCATTTCCTGTACGAACGCTTCAGTAGTGGGGATCCTGCCAGTATCAATCGCGATCGGGAATGTATTCGAAGCCAGAGCAGTGATAATCCGTTCTTGCCGAAGTCGTACAGGTCGCTTCTCGCCTCATTCACCGGACAGCACAAGGCGCGGTTCGTCGAAGGGGAATGGGTGCAGTTTGAGGGCCTGGTGTATCAATGGGATCGGGACGCCGTGCTGCGGACGGACACAGTAAAGCCAGGCGCCCTTGTCGTCGCAGGCGTCGACGAAGGATACACAAACCCCTTCTCAATCGTCGTACTGGCGCTCTGGGAGGGCAAGGTGTACGTGCCTGAGACGTTCAGTGATACAGAGCTCTCTGAGAGCCGCAAGCTGGCAGAGGCGAAGCGGTTACAGGACAAGTACCACATCAGCTGCTTCTACGTGGACCCCACGGCCGCGGGCCTGATCGCTGCGATGCAGAGCGAGGACATGAATGCGACGGGGGCGGAGAACGCCGTGTTCGACGGTATTAGCAAGGTGCAACAGGCGTTCAGCGAGGGGAGCATTACCATCAATCCGGCGATGTGCCTGGATCTGGTCCGGTCCCTGGACTCGTATCTATGGAAGCCGGGCAAAGATGAGCCGATCAAGAAGAACGACCACGAGGCGGACGCGTTGCGCTACGGCGCGATGGGGCTGGCGGAGCACGCGATAGCCTCTATACCGGATACATGGCACGTACCGCACCAGGAAGGAGAGTTTGGATTCTAATGGCAGCTACCAATAAGGCGAAACTGACTCGCGTCAATAAGCAACTCAAGGAAGCACTCACGACCCTGGAGCTTCAGCAGGCCGAGGTACTCGGGCGGCTAGTCGAGCAGTGGCAGGATCCGGTGATGGACGACGAGACCACAAAGGACTGGGATGTAGTCTGGGATGCCTCAAGGCAAGAAGCGATTCCTTACGACCAGACGGAGCTGGGGGAGCAGCGAACGAAGGTCCGCCAGATGTACTATGAGCGGAACGTGTTCATGCGGAACATCATTCGCAATGCGATGAACTACGTCGTGGGGGCGAAGGGACTGGACCTCAAGTCCGTCGAGCTAGAGGACGGGGAGTTGCGGGACGAGGTGAACCGGAGGTGGAGGCGCTTTGCACGGAAGGAGAAAATGCGGGCTCGGCAGCAGGAGATGGTCGAGCGCGGCATGATGGACGGGGAATACTTCATGCGCTTCTTTCAGAATAACTCGCTCCAGGTACGGTTCATCGAGCCGGAGTGTATCAGGGACCCGGACAATAAGTATTCGCATGGCATCGAGACGGAGCCGGGTGACGTGGAGACGGTGCTGAATTATTACTACGTGCCCTTCGGCAAGGACAAGGCCGAGCCAATAGAAGCGGCGGACGTGCTGCATCAGAAGTATCTGGGCACGCAGAACATGAAGAGGGGGATCCCACCGCTGGGCCTTCTGGTAAAGCGGATGACGCAATACGATAGCTGGCTTGGCGATCGGATTGTCCTGAACCACGTGCGCTCGAAGATCGTCCTGATTCGCAAGTGGTTGACAGCCTCGCCGGCGGCGATCACTGCATTCGCTCGGACAAAGGCCGACTCGACGCGGACCGACCCCACGACCGGCAAGGAAGTCAAATACAGGAAGATCCGGCCCGGCACGATGATTGATACGCATGGTCAGGTCGAATACCAGTTCCTGGCGCCGAACGTGCAAGCCGGTGACGTGCGATACGACGGGCGCGAGATCAAGCTGGCGATCTCCGTCGGGGCTGGGGAGCCTGAATACATGGTGACGGCGGACGCGAGCAACGCCAACTTCGCCTCGACCTGGATCGCCGAGGCCCCGGGCGTGCGCGAGTTTGAGCGGCTGCAAGGCATGGCGGGCGATACCATGCAAGAGATATGGGACCGCTGTATGATCTTCGAGATTGAGCACGAAGGACTGCCGAGGCCGGAGGGATATGACCCGGAGATCCTGAATAGCGGATACGAAGCCACCATCGTTGCGCCGCAGCTTGTGACGCGTAACCGGCTCGATGAGACGAAAGCGAACGAGATCGAGTTCAACGCGGGCGTATTGTCACGGAAGACATGGAGGCAACGGGACGGGCTGGACGACGATGCCGAAAACGCGAACATTGAGGGCGAGACGGAAGAGGACGTCGGCCTGGAGTAGGGCCGATGACGTTCAAGAGATACGCCCGCGCATTGGATCCGTTGATGCGAATGCCAGGATGCTCGATTCTATCCTGCTGCATCGCGCCAACCTGATCGACAAAGAAGAAGCGATCGGCAGGCTCGCGGCCCGGGAGTGGATGAGAGGTGCCGTGGCGCTGGAGGTGGTGGCGCGGGAGTTCTGGCCGACCGATGTGCGGAATCGGGGAGCCGTCAGGCTAATGACGCAGCAGATGGAGGTCGTGCTGCAGAACAACGTGGCGCGACTTACCGAGCTCACCAAGGCGAAGATGCTCGAGCTCGCAGAGTCGGAGCATCAATGGGCGGTGGGGATGGTGAACCGCCATGTGCCCAATGAGGTGTGGGATTCGGTGGGCGGCGTGAAACCCGCAAGTCGCACTACCGAACGGATAGACGTGGACCTGGCAAAGCCCATCGATCCACAAGTAGCAGCGGCGCTGATGGAGACGCCCCTGAGAGGAGCGACGTGGGCGGAGCGCTTCGAGAACCTAGCGGACGAGCAACGGGTGCGCCTGCGCCGCAGCATCGCCACGGGTATGGGCGAGGCCGAAGGGATTCCGGGTATAAGCAAGCGGATCCGTGCCGAGATGGTATGGGGGGCCAAGCGTGCAGCGCTGGTGGCTCGCACGGAGGTGCACCACGTATCCTCTGAGGCACAGAGGCGGGTGTACGATGCGAACCGGCACGTGCTGCGGGGCATCGAGTTCGTAGCGACGCTGGACGAGAGGTGCTGCATAGAATGCGGCGGGTATGATGGTCAGGACTTCTACTACGAGGCGACGGGCGGCGAGCGCTCTGTGGACGATGCACCGCCGATCCCCGTCCATGCGAGATGCCGCTGCGTCTATACTCCTATCACCAAGTGGGTTGAGATGCTGGGCATCTCCGAGCCGAGCAGGGGCATGAGGGCTTCAATGAACGGCCCTGTGCCTGAGACGCAGACGTTCAAGGTATGGCTGCGAGGGCAGCCCGCCCCGATCCAGGATAAAGTGCTGGGCAAAGGACGCGGACTGGCATGGCGGAAGAGTGGCATGAAAGGGCTGCCGAAGCTGACAAGGAACTGAAATGATAGCCGACAAAATACTGCTGCTCGTGTGCGATTCGTTGCGCTACGATCATTGGAACATGGGATTCAACGGACGGTTCGGGCCGTCGGTCCGCAACTGGTACGCGGTCTCCCATTGCAGTGATCCGAACTTCGCCTCGATCTACAGCGGAATGCTGCCGGCGGAGCATGGGGTGTATCTCCAGGTGGATCGTGGCGTGACCTTGCCGAGAACGATAGCGGAAATGGCGCAGGCTACGGGGCTTCCCACGGCGACCCTGGTCATTCAACATACGGCCCGGTTTTACTCGCAAGGCTTCGACACGGTCTGGGCCTCCTCAAACGCGAAGGCAACACACCCTTTTCTCCCCGAGCTACAGCAGTTCATGGAAGACCGCAGCGAGTATTTTGTTGCGGTCAGGCTCATGGAGTCGCACGAGCCATATACGGGGTCACCGCGGCGCGGCAAGCTGGAAGTGCGATACAAGCGAGGCGTGGACTCTGCCCTGGATATCTGCTCCCGACTGGTCGATGCAGCAAAGCCGGGCACGCTCATTATCATCACGGCCGATCACGGCGAGGGTCTTGGAGATCATAAGCCCCTCGGGCATATCTGCGGACTCTATGACGAGTTGATCCACGTGCCGTTCTGGTGTTCCCGCATGTTCAACTGGAAGGCGCGGGCGTACCAGCACAACGCGATCTACGACTTGATATGCAGGGGCTGGACGAACGACGCGGGGTGGCCGCTGGACTTCTGCGGGATCGGGGCGAATGGGGGGGAGCTGCGGTGGTTCGCGGCGAAGCGGACGGATGCCGTCAAGGTTGTCCAGATGATAGGCAGTGACGGCCTTGAACAGATCTCCGTCTTTGATTTGCAGAACGACCCTGCGGAGCGGTTCGATTTGGCGACCAATTTCCCTGAACGACCGGAGAATCCTAAGTTCGCAGACCGGGCGACGTTGCGACGGTTGAAGAAGTTGGGCTATATGTAAGGAGTGGTAAAGATGGAAAGGACCAAGGTCGCCGCGATCATACCGGCGCGGCAAGAGGGGGAGTGGATTGCGAAGACCGTGCATTCGCTGATCGATTCGGATGCGGAGCTGGAGGAGATAATCGTCGTGGACGACGGCAGCACGGACGGGAGCTGCGCCGAGCTGACCGATATCTCGCCGCTGGTGAGGGTGATCCGGCATGACAAGCCGAGGGGTATTGCAACGAGTCGGAACGAAGGCGTGGCGTTCTGTAGCGCCGAGATCGACGTCTACCTGATCCTCGACGCGCACATGGTCATTCCGGACGCCGCCGTGAATATGGTGGTCGAGTCGGCCCTGCGGCACAATGCGGTCGTCTGTTCCTCCGTCTACGGGCTGGGCAAGACGAACGTGCGCAACGCAGCGCGGTTCCTGTTCATGGATAACAAGTACGTCGGCTATCGGTACGGCTTTGACGGCGACGAAGAGCTGCGGTCGGCGCGGCTGATGGCGATGGGGCATGAGCCCGGGCGCGTGAAAGACGGGGAGTCTCGGTGGTGCTACATCTGCGGCGAGCAGATGGCGGACAGAGGCCAGTGCGCCTCGTGTTCCGGAGGCACGTACCGGCACACGCGCGTCTGCTCGACGGAGCCGGAGCTAGTCTATCTGGTCGAGCACATCACGGGCGCCTTCTACGCAATCCCGCGCGAGGTGTGGAATAAGATCGGCGGCTGGTATAACACGGCGGGCGAGTGGGGCCATTCGGAGCCTACGATTTCCATTGCTTGTTTCTTCCTGGGCATCCCGATGGTCTGCGATACTGGGGCGATCGTCGGCCACCGCTACGGCTCGATCGGCTATTCCTTCGACGCGCTCTCGCAGTGGCGCAACGCGGCGAGAGCCTACGCCGTGATGTTCGACGAGGAGACCATAAAGAACTACTGGTATCCGATCCTGTCGACGCACCTTTCGCCCGAGACACTGAAGGAGATCGGCGAGGGGGCGATTGCGCAGCGGGAGGTATTCCAAGGCAACAAGGTGCGCACGGATCGGGAGTTCTTTACGGAGATGTTGAAAGCCCCGGTGACGGAAGACTGCCGGATCCCTCGCGTGGCCGTTGTGATTCCCTCCTGCAACGAGGGGGAGGAGGTAACGCGGACCGTGACGTCGCTCCTGGACGCGCAGCAGATCTGGACGCCGCACATCGTCGTCGTGGACGACCATTCGACGGACGAGTCGTGCGAGTACGGCAGACGGAAGCTGCCCGAGGTGACGGCGCGTCGCCCGGGATGCCTGATCGTCAAGCCGCCTCACCGCCTCGGCGTTGCCGGCGCCCGGAACTTCGGCGCGGCGCAGGACCCCGATGCAGAGATATACGTATTCACCGATGCCCACACGCGCTGGCCTTTGCACGGCGTGAGGGACCTGGTGCAATCGGCGCTGGACCAGAAGGCTCTGGTCGCCGCGGCCTTCTACAATTTCAAGGGCGAAAAAGAGCCGAGCAAAGCCGACCGGAAGATTAACTACGGTGCCACTTTGAAGGTGCGCGAGGACATGCGAGGACTTGGCAACGGGTACAACCGCACAAAGCCGACGGCGCCGGTGAGCCTGGTCCAGTCTATCATCGGATCGAGCTACGCGATCCCGGGCGAGCTCTTCAAGAAGATGGACGGCTGGATCGACGTGCCGGGGGGCATCTGGGGATACGGCGAGACGGAATGGGCATTGCGCTCGTACTTCCTTGGCCTGCCGTTGTACGTGGACAGCCGGGTCGTGGTCGGCCATCGACTCAGGGACGGCGCGCAGTTCCCGTATCTGATAGGCACCTGGGGCGTGCTGGCGCGGGCGTACTTTGTCCACAAGGCTTTCTTCAGCGAGGAGACGTATCGAGAGTTGTGGAAGCCAATCCTCAAGAACTTCGGCCGTCGGCCCCTCGCTGTTGACTGGCATATGTTCTGTCACAAGTGGCGAGCCTTCATGGAAGAGCATCGGGTCAAGAGCGAGGCAGACTTCTTCAGGGAGATGCTCCCCGGGAAGTATCCTGAAAGGGAGGTCGGTTCACCCGAGAAGCGCCAGGCGCCACCCGAACGCTTCTCACCTCCAACCCTCGGGCCGACCTCCCATCAGGACGACGGGCAAGAGATGATCGCTGCATGCTGCCCGAAGGGCGGCTGGAAGCAATACATCCGGGGAGGTCCTGACGGCAAGTGGTTTGAGATGGTCGCGGCGCAGGAGGGCAAGCAGATCCGTGTTATCTGCCAGTCGGGCGTGATAGCCTGCGCCGAGTGTGGTATGTTGCTTGCCGATGCGCCGGTGCGTCCTGCCGAGAACGCGCTGCCTCTGCACTTTGAAAATCAGCTTGCGGCCCTGAAAAGAAACAACTGGAGCTGAGGTGACTTTACACAGCGACGTCTGCGCCAGTACGAACCACCTTCGGACGCTCGTGACGACGGGTAAGGGAAGCGACCCCGCGGTCCAGCAGCTCGTGGCGGACATAGAGGTGATGCTGGCGAAGCTGGACGCGAGGCAGGAGGAATACGAGACATGCCGTGCCACTATCGGGACTCTTCATTCGAGAATGGCTGGAATCGCGTTCTCCAGAGCTGTGGAAAAAGAACTCGTACTGATGCGGGGATACCCAAAAGGCGTCAAGGACGTAGCGTTCCTCGCGGCCGCAGAAGTGGTAAGAAAATCCGCCTGGGTCCAAGAAGTTCATTGCCTTCGGCCGCTAAAAGATGTATGTTTGCGAATGTACAGCAGCCTGATGGAGGTTAAGGGGCAGAGGGCATGGCTGCTGGAAGAGGCGGACGGCATCGAGGCGAAGTGGCAGGCGTGGCTCCCAGCGGAGCCGCATAGAACGCTGCTGCTCGTGATGATTCGAGAGGCCGCCGCGCACGTATCGAAGGACTCCAAGCCGGGCGAAGAACCGATCGTACAATTCGAGGACGGCGGCAGGATTCCTATGTCGCAGATCGTGATAACCAGCCGAGGATCATTGGGCAGGAGGATCTGATGCACGTCGAATCAATGGAAGCGATGCGAGACATACTCAAGAAGAGCGTCTACGGCAACGGGCTGAAGGTCCTCGACGTAGGAAGCCAGGACGTGCAGAAGGGCAAGCAAGGAACGTACCGCGACCTCATGCGTCCGGGTTGGGAATATACCGGCTGTGACATTGCCGACGGGCTCAACGTCGATGTGGTCATGAAGGATCCCTACAAGGTGCCGTTCAAGGACGGGGATTTCGACGTCGTGCTTTGCGGCAACTGCATAGAGCACGTCGAATACCCGGCGAAGCTGGTCGGGGAAATGGCTCGCGTGCTGAAACACAACGGCATGTTGATACTCGGGGCACCCTTCAATATGAAGGAACACCGATTCCCCTACGACTGCTGGCGATTCCTGCCGGACGGTATGCGCGTGCTGCTCAGAGATGCAGGGCTGCGCGCCGTGTCTGTATGGAAGAACGAGATCGATTGCTGGGGTATTGGCATAAAGGAATCACGGGATGCCTTGGACAGCGGCTGATGCGGGCAGGTTCACAAGGCGGGCGGATACCACAGCGAAGCGCCGGAAGTGGGCGGCGGTCGCAAACTCCGCCCTGGCGGACTGCCTGAAGAAGAACGGTTCTCAACGTGAATGCGAAGGGACGGCGATAAAAATTGCAAATGCAGCCGTGTCAGGAAGGGAGGCTCGAAAGGCGATGAACCAGCGAAAGCGAAAAGGTTCGGTAACAAGCACCGGCGTCCAGATCCATGAAGCGATCGCCTTTACGGGGCCGGAGTTGAAGGTGGACAAAGAGAAGGGGGTGATCCGCGGTCTTCGAATTATCAACCGCGAAAGGCGCACGGGCGATCGCACCTATACGGATAGAGCGCTCTCTGACATAGCGGAGAGGCTGGAAGGAAAAAAGTCGTACATGAATCATAGTTCAAGGGGCGGGAGCAGATTGGTTCAGGACCTGCTGGGCGTATGGGGTAATGCCCGCACACATCTGGCCGAAGGGTACGTATCGGCTGACCTGAAAGTATTACCACGCGAACAATGGCTCTTGGAAACCGCCGAGCAGCTACCCGAGGCATTGGCGATGTCGATCGATGCAAGGGCGTTGCTCACAAAGAGAGGAGGGCATGAGTTTGTAAATCGGGTTCTCATCCTGGAAAGCGTAGACGCAGTGACCGAAGGAGGCACGACCCACGGGCTATTCGAATCATCAGAGGGAGGAGAAGGCAGTATGGAAATCACTTCTGTTGCGGACTTGAAGGAGCAATGCCCCGAACTGCTTGCCGAGTTCAGGGCATCCCTTCTCGAAGAGTTCAAGGCGGGAAGCGAGCAGGAAGCACAAGTGGCTCGCCTGACTGCAGAGCTGAAGGACACACGCGAGGCGGCCGAGAAGAAGACGAAGCGCCTCGACGAGCTTGAGCTCGAAAAGAAAGTGATGGAAAAGAGCGAGGCGATTGACAAGGCGATCGCCGAGGCGAAGTTGCCTGAATACGCCGTAACCGACGAGTGGCGCAAGTCACTTATACCGCTCGACGCAGATGGAGTGAAGGCCGCGATCGAGGACCGCAGGAATATCCTGGAGCAGGCGGCCAAAAAGAGACATCCCGCCATTTCGTCCGAACGCGGAGCCGGCGGCGAAGAAATGAAAGCCAAAGACCTCAGAGAGGCACTGACAGAGTA
>SDBS01006569.1_pt1 | contig 11321 bp, 10 predicted proteins | sample 2277091 | NCBI WGS metagenome assembly SDBS01 (sample SAMN10404972, study PRJNA504765) | marine sediment metagenome | isolation source: marine sediment core GS10_PC15, 163 cmbsf | place: Arctic Ocean: Southern Knipovich Ridge | collected 2010 | reverse complement strand
CTCAGAGCCCTGTGATCTTACGGCGTACATGGAGCCCCTCAACTATGGCTGGACCGCTGCGTGTGGTCTCGACCTCCCCTACGGGACTCGCATCTTCATGGACGGCGTCGGCTGGAGGACTTGTGCGGACCACGGCGGCGCAATAACCAACGTTCGGGTGGATGTCGCCATCCCGCCCGAGGAATGCGTGTGGGTTGAGTACACCAAGCGCGACGGAACGCTCGACCTTTGGTGCAACCACTGGGTGATGGGCTATAGAGATACTGTATGGGTCTACCCCTCAGAGGTAGAAGGCATGGTATCAGTGTCGCTTATTGCTGAGGGCGTGGCCGAACTGCGTGAGGACAATGGCCAAGCCACTGTAGCCCCATATGAGATCGATCCAGTCACCTGTGTTAGCAGGGGCAGCAAGTGCATTGAGCCAGATTCCGATGAGTACGAGGGAGCTGGTTACAGCTATCGTGATCAGGAAGCTGGTGACGCGCCGCACGAATCGTACTGGTACATATTGGCCGAACCAGACGATCCATTTGGACCCCGCCTGCAAGAGACTGACGTTGTCCATCAGCCACAGGGTGACTGGGATTGGGACTCCCAGGCTGAGCAAGGTGGTGATCAGTTCCATGTTTCCTCCTTAGCTAATCTCTGCTCCGTACAGAGTGAACGTATTTGTATACGGTGAGCCGCTGCTCACCATGTAGGACCCACTCCCTGAAGTGGGCATGAATCCCGAGAACTTCTTGGTCGATTTCGCCGCAATCGCTACCCCATAGCTTAGAGCGGTATCTTCAGTGGCTACATTCCCGTCATTATCGTGGAAGAAATTGTAGCTACTCTCCGCTGGCCCCGTGTTGGCAATAACGAGAAGCCGGGCAATAGAGGTGATGGCACTGCCGCTGGTGTAGATCGTTTGGACATCACCGTTGCCGGGCCTGACCTGTCCTAACTGTTTTTCCTGGAACATATCTCTATTCTATATCAAATCACTGGGTAAGTCCATAGGAGGATTGGAATGAGCGGGCATTCAGAAGAGGAAATAGCTCTGCGAAAGAGCCAAATTGAAGCAGGTCAATGGCTTACCGATAAGGAGTTTGCAGAATACATGGCGCAGCACCCAGGGGCATTCCCAGGAGCCACGCGCCTTTGGCGTTCTGTGTTACATCTTGAAGGACACAACCATCCCGAGCTTACAGTCGCTCTAGTTGGCGAGAACGAAATTGAATCAGCATCAATGAAATGGGACAATGATGCAAGGAGATTGGTGTTTCGAGTCCGGAGGCGATCTGATTGGTCTAATGTTGAAGTTATGCTCAATGCCGAGGAGGAAGAATGAGTGAGAACATACCCGCCGGCCGATGGCTGACCGAGAAGGAGGTAGCTGAAGAGGTGGCGAAATGCCCGATTAAGTGGAAAGATGTTACCGGGATATTTCGTTATGAGGAACCTGGCCACCCTGACTTTCACAGCCATTTCGTGGCCGGTTCCGAGATCACTCTGTATGGCATTGACCGAGATGGTAATAGAATAGAGGCTCCCTAACTCCTGCTGAACCTAGTCACTCGATACCAGCACATGCCTCCCGAGCGCATAGATGGCATCCACCATTCTCTTCAGCACCACCTTCGCCTCTGCCAGATTGGCAATATCATCCACCACCGCTTGCGCCTGCGCATAGGACGGGAATGCGGCCCTGAAATCAAATGGAGCTTGATAAACCACCGTCTCCTCAGTCGTTGGCTGAATGACTAAATCAACTACGGATGCACCTGGAGGAATCTCGCCAGCTCCATCAAAGTCGGTAGGTAGCTCAGTCACGGCCTCCACATCTCGTTGCCCATCACCATATACATCCGGGTCGGCAGCCTGAATCGTCACCCCGCGTCCCCTTGTTGGAACAGTGGCCGTGAATCGCAAGTAGCCCTCACCGCCTATTACGGGTAGGTTCACCGCATGACCACGCACGTCAAGGTCAATGCTTGCCCCCTCCACCCACCGAATACCAACGACAGCCACGTCTGACGCATCATTCAGTACAAATGCCTTCAGCACCCACATATCAAACGGCTTGGCTGCCAGCAACTGTGCCTCTAAGATGTCAGCCTCAACATCAGACAATGGTCGTTCAGAGTCATCGACAGTGATAATGTCGCCCTCTATCCTGGAGTTCATCCAGACGCCAAGACGACCAAGTATCCAGCGACCAATCTGGCTGCTGTCAAATGGGAAGTTTGGAACTGTAAATTGTCTCATCTCATACTCCTACACCAGATGCCCAAACACGTCCACCGCCCACACTTCCACGGTTGCATCCGATGCTGTTTCAATCGCAATCGTGAACACATCACCTGCTGCTTGGATAACAACAGCAATGTCCTCTACCGAGTCTCGAATGAACACATCGGCTGCCGCGATGGTGTATGTCACCGAATTGAGATAGTCGTCATAGGTGGCCGCGTTACCTCCGAATGAGGCAACTGCTTGTGTGCCTTTCCCGCCATCGGTGAAGGCTGTAACTCGAATTTTAACATGGTCTGGGATGAAGTCCTTGCCAGCGGGAACGGTATAGAGTGCAGTCTGAGCCTCTACGGTCGCATCAATGCCGGTCGTGGTTGACATGAGCGCAACTGCACCCTCTGTCATATCAACCGTCACCTGCCCTGTCACCCCTGTTACCACATCGCGCTTGCGGAGGCCGTAGAGGATGACTTCGCTTCCGGCGACGAAGTTGGGACCGGTACCTGGAGCAAGTGTAATACGGGTGATGGCAGCAGCCGTTTCCCAATGCAGTGCTATCAGAGTTATACCGAACTGCGTTGCAGTGTTAAGCCACGAGTCCCGTGCGTGTGCGACATGGGTTTCGGTTTCAGAATACCGATAGATGATAGCTTCACCAAAGACAAAATTCCCAGCCGTGGCACTGGCACCTAGCGAGTTGGCAATGCGTCGTATTGCTCCCTCGCCGGCCGAGGCGACAGCATCGAGTCCCGCCAGATTCTCCCAATAATAATTGGCATTGTTAGCATCAGCATTATATGCCAGCAGCACCTCATCCCATGTTGACACCCTATCAGTTCGGAACCGATAGACCAATTTCAGGTCGTCGTAATCCTGACTGATGTTCTGGAAATCAATGCTTGCCTGATTCCCCACCAGTGTTATCCGCTCAAGCTCCTCCCACCCCGCCAGCTCGATGGTGGTGGTCTCGAAGTCGCAGGCTGCTCCCTCGGCAAATTCCAGCCCATCTCCGGCCCCATTACCCACTACAAACTTGTTGACCTCGATGGCGGCTGGCGTGTCTGTCAGGTCGGTCCAGGCCGATGCACCGCCCCCACCACCACCGCCTCCGAGGTCGTGCCACTTGCTGTCCGCCATATACATGAAGAAGTAGAGCGTGGTGGCGTCGTCCATGTCGATGTTGGCCTCGCCACGCAGGAACAGATTACCGGTGTTGTGCATGAGGGTAACTGTGCGATCAGTATGTGCTGCCGCAATGACGAGCAGGTCGCCCTCTGTGCCGCCACCGATAGTGTCCAAGTCATCAGCCGCGTCATCGTTTTGGGTGTCTATTGTGTGAACTACCTGGGTGCGTGTTACGGAGCCAGCAGCGATGGTCAATTCGGTGGCAGCACCATATCGCTGTTCTATAATGTCTGTGATACTCAAATTGTCGGCAGCAAAACCGCTGTGACCGATATCACCAGTGAATGGGCGAGTACCATCAGTGAGGGTGAACTGAGTGTGGTCAATTATCTCGCCACCAGCCATGGGATTGCTAGTGCGCCAATCAACGTAATTATCACCGGCGTCAGTCGATACCGTCCGACTCTTGACCGCGTTGGCAAAATTGCCCGATTGGACAATGACCGTGCCGACACGGATGATTTCTGGCAAAGGGAGTGAACCGTATGCAAGACTGCTTATTTCCGTCTCTGCTCCTGCCCGCGCCAGTGCTTTCGTAGCGTATGTGGCCTGCCCCTGGATAGCGATGTATTTGTAGTTTGCACCCGCATCGTCAGTGATGCTGGTAGCGAAGACATGGCAAAGAGCATATTTGTTAACCGCGACCTCTGTCTGACCGCCAGCATCGTTCCACGCCATCCGGCCAGTGCCGGTCGTCAAGATGCTGAATCCGGCGTTGGTAGTCCACCGCCAATCTGAACCGTCGAGGTACCAGATTTCTAACCCAGCCGTTTTGTTTACAGCGCCAAGCTCGACTTCGATGTTTTCGTCATCGAATTTGCCAGATGCCACGCTAAACTGAGCATCCTCGTCGTCTGCCCCAGTATCGTCGATGACGAAGTCGCCCAGAGCCATGCCGGACTGGTAGATCGAACGAATATTATTGTGCCATAAATGATGGCTCTCTGGTTCTAATCTATATCCATGCAAATCGGGTAACAGTCGACCATCTTTGTTAGCTGCGTCCCACTGTAGGTATGCAACAGCGCACTCATTCAAGTACACATTGTCAATGGCGGCACGGTTGGGAGCGTGTACAGCGGTCAGTGTGTCTTTGTCGAAATAGAAGAGCCATAGCCCTTCGGCGTCGGTGATCTGCTTGGTTTGGGCAGAGGTCTTGGTGTAAAGTAGACCGTCGTGAAAATAATGAAAGCTGGCTCCGACGGCATCAACAGTCAGAGTCCGGGAGGCATCATCCCAAGCTAGTGAGACTTCGGCAGGATCAAGGAAGCCATTGTGCAACCAATGAGCGCGAGTCACGTAACGGTTATTACCATCAATCCGCTGCCAGTCTGTGCCATCAGATTCGACCGTCCCGCCAGCCGCACCAGGCTCAGGGAGATGCCGACGAAGTGTACCAGCCTCTATATCTGTCGCGTGAAAGCCTGGATAATTGATGACATCCTTGGCGCTGCGGTCGCCGTCGAGGGGTTTCCCTTTACCCATCTTCTACTCCGTTACACTATCCCATGAACATAGATCGCGCCAGCACTAGCTCTGGTGCCCATCTGGCACCCATGCGTGTAGATTGCACCAGCGCTGGCCCTGGTGCCCATCTGGCAGTCATAGACGTAGATGCGACCATGGGCATAGACGACTTCCACTAATTGTTGCGCCACATAGACATTGGGGTTTATTTCTATCCCGACCTCAACTATGCTCTGGCTTACCGTCACTCTCGCCACTACACTATCACCGCCTCTTGCCCTGTCTTGAGTGCGTCTAGTGCAGCATCAGTCCACACACCCCCGGAGGGCTTTGTTTCATGAATACGTTGCAGTGATGTGTATGAGGTGTCCAAATCCTCTGCGTCGCCAACCGTTTCGGTTCCGTCATCTAATACCAATTTTACCTGGTGCGCGTCCCCTACATCCTTCTTGGCCCTGCACCACTGGACAACAAACAGCGGGGTCTTGTCCGTTGTATCAAAATCACCCAGTGTATACAGGTCCTTGTGCCCGTTGGTTTCCGTGTATACATAATCAGCATCGCTGTATGGCACTTCGTCAACAAGGGCATAATTGTCACCGCCTGCCGACCTGGTAAACTGCACTGCATCATCGCCATCTGGCAGCAGCCGCTCAATACGCACGTCGCCAGGCAAGCTCTCAGTCTGAATTACCATATCGTCCAAATAGAGATAGCTGTGCTGCTTGTTCCCGCCCGAGTCACAGAAGAGACCCAAATAATTAACTGTACCAGCACCTGTATTTCCAGTAAAGTGGATATCCTGAATACCGTTGATGTAGGTGGTGAAAACACCATCTGTAGCGTGTTTGATCAGGTGAATCTGTATGTGGTGCCAGCCACTACTTATTGTCCGGGTGCCAACAGTTGTGCCGGCGGGTCCATGCAAGTCCCAATGAGTGTACTCCAGGTCTAGTGTGATAGCTGCGCCCAGCAAAATCTTTCCAAGCTGGTTCTTGTTGTAACAAGTGCTTGGGTGAATCCAGAAGGATACATATACTTCAGATTGTGCGGCGAACGCTATGTACGCATAGCGATAGTAGCGGGCAGCAATAAATTGCCCGCTGTAGAGCCGCAAGCTATATGATCCGGTGTGCGGTGTTCCGGTGGCTATCACTGTGCCATTACCCACACCACCGCCCAGTGTGACCCAATCAATGCCATCCAGGCTCCCAACTTCCCATCCAGCCGCTCGTAGTATGGTCATGGCCTACTCGTTACACTCCCCAGTACTTCCGCGTGTGCGGGTAGCATATAGATACACATTACCAGCACCAATTCCACGCCGCGCACCATAGCCTGCCCCACCTATGCTGTTACCATACACACTGCTGACCTTTATCTCAATGTCGCCTGCACCCTCGGCACTGATTGCAAATGCGTCGCCGGCCCCACTCTGTGTGCATGTCACACTGACCACCCGCACCTTCGCCGTTCCACTGGCGGCTCCTGCCACAATACCCTTCAAGTCATTACCATCGTTGGCTGTTCGTGTCACCGAGCAGACTTCAAGTGTTGTATCTATCCCAGTTGTGATCTCGCCAGTTAAGATGCAAGCCCACTCTGACAGACCAATGTAATGAACGCCGGCGGCGAGTGTATGGTCACCAGATATTGTACCTGCTGGCATCCATACTACATCACCTGCTGATGCTGCGGCCGATGCAGAATCAAGCCCATCACTGGTTGCTGGATAATTCGCCTGTGGGCTACCCTCACTGTCAAAAAGCAAAATCCTACTAACGCCGCCCACATCCTCAGATTCATCCGTTGTATCACCGGACAGCATGAAGGCATACCGTTTGGTCATCAGCCTCATGGTGTTCAGATTGTCAACCAGACTCTCAGAACCTACATCAGTCTCAGCCTCGGTGGTATCGTAGCATACCTTGCTTTGAGGTAGCTGACCGATGAACGCTCCAGGCGGTCCGCCCGAGCCACCACCAGAGCCGCTTGTCCCACCCAACCACAAAGATGATACGGTGTTTGGCCTACCGCCAGTTCCACCATAATTGACCAGCGCCTCACGAATCTTGGCATACAGCTCTCGTGAGTACTGTCCTTTCATAGTCATAGGAAGATACGTCTAGGCTTCCCAGATCGGAGCAATTGTTCCAGTGTATGGCTTTGTCAATCCCCAGGTCGCTTGAATGGCTGTTGCCCAATTTCCAACCTTACTCGCCCATTCGCCACCCTGGTTTACAGAGGCGCGAATCATATCTGCCGGTGAGCCACCGGGATCACGATATTGCAGTGCGTACATCATGTCGACATCGTAGGGCCACAACTCCAGGCCGCCCTGGCCATCAGCATCAGCAGGAGCGATGCTGTTAAAATCTGACTTCTCTGTCCAGTTGTCGGCACCACCATCAGAGACTACAGTGTGATGTTCCTCAGTATCGTACTCTCGAACCAGTACCGCAACAGCCTGCTTGTCAAGCACGTCGGTCTTTATGCTCTCAAGACCGGCCAGGCCACCCTCGGCAGGTGTGACGCCGAGATATGTTCCGAACCCGTCGACTGACTTCAATAGTGCGGCTTGGTCAGTCCCTACACCAAACATGGTAAAAGCCGTACTGTAAACCATTTGCAGGACGTCATCGCCTGCACTGTGGTAATCGCCCAGGTCGCCCGTCTTGTTGCTCCACGAGGTGGCAAAGTCATTCGTGTATTGAATGAACACCTCTGCCTGGAGGGGAACAGTGGCACGCCCCACTAGCCATTTGTCTCGATGACCCGGAACTGGTGTAATACATTCGACCTGAGTGATATTGCTCGCGGTTGCTCCCCAGCCAGCCCCGCCCATTGCATTGGCCGTTTTGCGCAAGACGTCGGTCACTGCCAGTGCAGAGTTTATGTCATTCGGATGGAGCATCAGGGCCTGGCGGTCAGTTTCCCTTCCAGTGGCATTTACCAACGCGGCCCCCATGTTTCCGCCAGCCTCTACGCTTTCACCACCGTCGGTTGATTTATGCAGGTCGGACACCCCGAATCTGCCAAACAGCAAGTAGTGCCCTGATCGGGTATGGTAAACCCGGCGACTGGAAAATCCCTCAACCACGTTTGTATCCAGAACTGTCGCCCCGCCATTAAAAGAGTGAGATACATGTGCATCGTCGGCGACACCCCAGCCACAATTGTAGCCGTAGCATGTGATCCCGTCGTATGAGGAGATGCTTTGTCCAGCCTTGATGGCAATGTGCGTGGGGTGTACATGAAGATCGTCTCCAATCGTTACAGTGCCTAATCGGTCAGTGGAATAAAAAACGCGCTTATACCCCTGACAGCCTTTGGCGTTGGAATCCCCACCCGCAATCACCTGTATCAGGCTGGAGACGGCAAGCGGAGAGGTGGCGATTGTATACCATCCACCGGGGTTGGAAAGTGGGATGCAGCCCATGTCGTCGTCGATTTCGTTATCATTCATCATCGTGATTGCATCGGCGTTGGTCTTCATTTGCTCCCACGCCCAGTCGGAGGTTATATTCAGGTTGCGAAACAACCCCTCAGAGCACGTCATGTAAAGCACGTCCTCAAATAAGGAGTCCAGAGCAATACTCCTTATAGAGGTCTTCTGTCCAGTTGTTAAACCGTTATTGGCGGGCGTCCAGGTCGGGGACGCATCTCCTACTGTTCTCGACCAGAAAATCCCCTGCGTCGTCCGTATGACGATTAACGGAATATGCCCTGTAACGTCAACGCTGATGTAAATGGTCTGGTCATTGGGGTTATCTTCGTATGGCACCTCAATAACGGCAATTGGCTTTTCAGCATCGCTAAGTACAAAGGGTGTTGAGAACGACACCGCGCCATCGTTGCTGAAGTTCAAAACGCCATTGGCTCCAGCCGACCAAACCTTTAGAGGGTTGTTCTTACTCACGTCAAAGCCAAGTGGGACCGTGGTATCGGAAACCACCCCAACACTCGTGAATGTCCAGCTCTCACCATTGGTAGACGTCGAGCCAATGTAGAGCGAATTATCGGTGGCAAGCGCTTGCATATAAAAGTAACCGGATGCGGAGGGTGTCCCTTTAACATTCCGCACGGCCGCCAGTGTCTTGCCGGTAGCGGAATTAAAATCGGCGGCCGAGACTGGATTGAGCCAAATTGGTGAAGTTCGATTGATGTTCCCGGTCATCCATAAACCATTTTCGCAAGCTAACCATAGAGCCGTTTTCCCACTCTCGGAAACTACCCATGGGTCGATGGCAGACCGGTGCATAACCCCCGCCCCTCCAGGGTGTGCGCGAGAGAGATAGTTCGGGCTTGCATCCAAGAAGTTGTAGGTAATCCCAATAGCATCCTCAACTTGAATAACAAGCGTATTTCCAATAGGGAGTGGTGCAAGTGGTCCCGCCGATAACGGACTGCGCTCATTGAGGATGAGGGTGGTTCTAAACCCTTCCCCAGGACTGAGCTCGGCTTTGATGGTCGTGATAGGAAAATCACCCATTTTCAGTCACGTAATCGCCCAGTTGATATTCAGGATATGCACCAACTAGCTCAACGGTCCTCACGTCGCCATGCTTATTCCAGGCGGCAAGTGCGTTTACCGCCGTCGTCTCCGCAGCCGCCACACTTGTCAGAAATGGACTGTCAATGACAGCAATTCTTTTCACAGGGTCCCCAAGCATATTGCCAACTTCAATACTCCTGATTGGGCCCATCCCAAACACGCTCACCTGATGCCTGGTGATCTCATCTGACTCTATCTTCTCCCTCTCTAAGTAGGACGGAATGACTCCCCTCACCGTGTCGACAAGATAGCCAAAGTGTACCTTTCCATCCTCATCCACCCACATGTAAAGGCCGGTGTATCGGATCACCAACTCCAGCGCATCGTAGATGGACATAGGGCCAATGGACACCCGAGGCTCAACATACTGCTCGCTGGCAGACCAATGATAGATGTACTCAAGGTCGGTGTGCCCCATTAGGGTATCGATCCAGTATGCCACGGTTTGACCAATCTCAGTCTCAATCTCCTCTACAATCCAGGTCTCCCTTACCTTAATAAAGGTATCCGTTCCCGACACATGACATCTTCCCCGCTTATACTCACGCTTAAGTAGATACCCAGTTAGAACGATGGTATCATCCTCCTTGATAACAACACTGGACCAAAGCACCTTATCACACGACTCCACCGCCGCACGCCAGGTAGCGCCAGGCTCAAAGAGATGGGACTCTCGGTTGTAAATCTCTGGATGGTACTGCGTACCACCTATCTTGATCTCAAGCGTTGTCACAAGTTAAGCCATCCAGTTGGGTCAACAATGTCACCGGGGTAGTTGGTCCCCCCGGCCGCCGTCGCGCCTTTCAGCTTGACGGTAAAGTGCAAGTGCTTGCCAAACCTGTTCCCGGTATTGTCGGGCTCCCCGATGACCTGGCCACGTTTCACCACGTCGCCCACCTTCACCGCGGGCGATTTGAAGTGCGCATAGATCGTACTGAACACCTGCCCATCGGGCGTGACGTGCCTGATCCGGACATGGATGCCATAGTTGTTGTTGTCAGGGTTGGTATGTACTCGATACACCACCCCGTCATGGGCTGCCAGGATGCTAGAGCCGGGAGGTGTGGCAAAGTCGATCCCCTCATGACCGGGCAGTTTCCACCGTCTATAAAAGGCAGGGTTCTTACCAAACTCCTGGGTCACACGCAGAGGGACATCCACCGGGTCACCCAGCTTGAACGGCTCTGTTGTGTCCAGTGGCTCGCCATCGTCCAGCTTCAGGTAGGTGACTCCTCCATACTCAATCGCACACCACAGGCCACAAGCCCATTCAGCCCACGAGTTACCAGGCACAACCGTTTCCACCCGGTCAACATAGATGACCGCGCCTCTCTTAAGCTCCCACGCCGCACTATGGTTCGTGCCAGGCCCAGTACGCACATTCATGTCACGTACCGTGCGCATCAGGCAGGGAGCTCCCGCATTCACGTTGGGCTTGCGATACAGGACTGTAGGATTGGCCGGTAGCCACTCGATAAACTCACGTTCCAGATCGGGCCTGCCGAGGAGCTTCTCACAAATGTAAGACTCCCACCCGTGTCTCGCTTGCTTCCAGGCCACCAGCCCAAACCCCTTGGCGTAGTAGTAATACTCTTCCGGCTGCCCTCCGATCATCCACGCCAGCTCAGCAACATCCAGCAGGGTGATGCCACTCTTGAAAGTGTATCTGTTGTGTACCGCCATCAGTTTCAGAGTGTTGTGAGCCTGTCCCTCCGCTCGAAGATCACCGGTTTCCTTCCAGTAGTGCTTGACGAACGGATCGGCATGGTACTCCTCGCCAATGGCCATGAAACGCCTGACCCAGTCGCACCCCGGCACTCCATCCTTTGTCTGCACGTAGTACCGGTCGGGGGCCTCGGAGGTGTCAGCCTCTCGATAG
>SDBS01006568.1_pt1 | contig 11322 bp, 8 predicted proteins | sample 2277091 | NCBI WGS metagenome assembly SDBS01 (sample SAMN10404972, study PRJNA504765) | marine sediment metagenome | isolation source: marine sediment core GS10_PC15, 163 cmbsf | place: Arctic Ocean: Southern Knipovich Ridge | collected 2010 | reverse complement strand
TGCCCCCCCAACTGGTCCAGTAATTATGTTAGAATAAGGACCAAAGAAAGGGGGAGATTCGGGTGGCCCCATTTTCCGACGACAAGACACCTTCAAGTTTACACTCATAAGTGCCTAGATTTGGCCTATCTTGCTCTAACCCATTGTAGTGGAGGAATGTCATGGATTGGGACCTCTATATCTTCCTCCCAAAAAGTTCTAATCTTGTATCGTCCCCCCAACCTGACATAAATGATATTTTGTAAGGTAAGACCGCATAGTGCCCTTATGTTGTGGTCGCAATATGACCTACAGGTTTGAGCTCGTAAAACCATTAGTGAGAACGTGATTCAATAACTTCAAACAAATACCCACCTAACCCAGATATCAGCGGTTGTCAATCTGATTTTGGGAAGGCCAGAGCGGCATAAAGCTCTTGATTACAGACCACCTGCTCCCGAAGCTACCATTCCATTGACTTTGACCTAACAAGTAATACTATTAACGGGGGGCAGATCAACGAGAGCGAAGGAATTTTGAAGAAAGAACTGAAGAGGAAATACGTTCCATAATTCATGAATTCATGGATAAGACTTGGTACGACAGGCCAAATGTTGAAACGCAGGGTTGAAAAAAACAGACAAAAGTAGATCCTGAAATTTGGTAAGGTGCCCTTGAAGCAGCAGAAATGCTTGAAGAAGAATACGGGATCGAAAATCTTGGCCCACATAGTTATTTTGAATGGGGAATGCTCAATGGCAAGCTTTCTGCTTTTCAGTGGATTGTTGGTCTTGAGTGGGATATGCTAGATACATGGGAAAAAATAATAATATCTTGGGGAGAATAAATAGATGACAAACGCGCAAAATCTGATCGCTAATATTGGCAATTACTATAATCAATCACTGGAAGTATTGAATGAGTTTGGCGGGCCATCAATTTACTTTCATGTCCAGTGCATCAAGGAACAACATACATCGTTTCTTTCTAGTCGACATATCGAGCTTATCTATGCGACTTTGACTTCTTGGGGTATGCACCGGATGGGTAATCCTCAAACTACTAAGACGAAACTTCATGAATTCAAGGAATTCAAGGCTTCAATTATTTGTTCTAAGGATGTGCTTCAGGAGCTGGCCGAAATTGAATATACTGACATCGATGAAAATGATTATTTGGCCCTGATTCAAGGCCTAAAGGGCGTCTATTCAAAACTAATGGTTTCCATTTCGAACGCAACAATTGTGGGGCACTCGAAAACGTTAGCACATATACTTCCAAATCTAATCCCACCTATTGATAGGCAATACACAATTCGCTTTTTTACTCGGGACAAAAGCGAATTCCTGAATAAAAATGGAAAATATCGTTTAGTTCAGGTTCCAAACGGGCTGGATGCCCAATTTGATTTATTCGCAGAAATTTGTCAAAAAATGAAGAAGTTATTTGAACAAGCAGACAGAAAAATGTTCACACTAGATCCTGATACCTTTAATACATCTTACCCCAAGATTATGGACAATCTGATTATGGCGTTTGTGAAAAGCGTGCAAAAACCAAAAACATAAACTGCTGACAAGGTGCGCTGCAGCTGCTCCCGAGGCTATTATTGCGTTGATTCTAACTTAAGAAGTGGTGCAACTAATGGGGACACGTCATTATTCCGCTGGAGATGGTACATAACAAATTGGCTGACAATATAGCATAGAGAATTGCTTGATATACATTCTCAGATATTCAGACATTTTCCTTGATATGCGTAATCTTGTATATTGATATATTATACTTGATTAAGGAACAATATACCAATGACCATTGACAAGTTTAGCGATGAAGACATCTGGAAAGGCATAATCTTATTTGGTCTCAACGTTGCTACATATAAGATGGCATTAGCCAAATCATTATTTGAGTTCGTCAGACTGGGCAAAAATGAAGTTGGATGGGAAGAATTGTCAGATTCATTCCTGAAGCAATATATTGCTCGTCTGGATGGCAGGCAAATGCCACAACAGGGAAATCCAGCCCGGTTGACAGTTATGGAAAGAGTAGTACGTGGACTTGAATCGGAATCCATTTCATATACAGAAGCACTTGACCAAGTAGCGACAAAAGGGCTTGAGAACGTTGTTCCGAGGTTTCAGACAATTGGCCAAGATAGCGATATAGTTAAGAGCCATTTTTATGAATATGAGTTTGGCAAGAGACTACATATAAAGGACACTCTTCTTGGTTTCACAAGTTTACAGTTGGTTGAACTAGAGAAAGAGCTTGTAGCGAGATGGAGCTTGCTCGAAGGTGCGTTTACGATAGACCAAACCGACTTTCATCTGGGAAACAACATCCGTGAGACCTTTCTAAGAAGTGGTTATGAGCGGACGACGCTTACGGGCAATATTCCATTCTTGTCTGGATACCAAGGCAATGTGTGTTTCTATTGCGGCGAGTCACTTCAAGACAATGTTCACGTAGACCATGTTCTTCCCCGGCAGGTTGTCAATCATGATGAAATATGGAATCTGGTCCTAGCTCATAAAGACTGTAATCTGCTAAAATCGGACAAGTTAGTTGGGCCCCATTTTATTGAGAAATTGATTGCCAGAAATGAGAACATAATGGGAAGTAGTCATCCCTGGAAGCACAAGATATCTAGTGAACTCGGAAACGTGTCCAGCAAGAGATCCAGAACATTGAGAAATCATTACGAAAACGTGAAGAAGGTTATTGGTAGCTATTGGTGGGGCGGTGCAGTTTCTTACAATCCATCCACTGATCCGTTTTATCGCCGCCTCATTACAGTCCTTAATAATGGCAACGTCATTTGAATGAGTGATACACACATGTCAAGAGAATACTACGATCAACACGTGAATGAATTTTGCAGAAATACAATTGGCATTGATATGTCTAAGATCTACCGTTGTTTTTGTCAGTACCTAAATCGTGGAGACAGGATATTAGATGCGGGTTGCGGTTCAGGACGCGATATTATCGCATTCAAGAAGATGGGGTATAATGTGGATGCATTTGATGTATCTCCTGAGATGGCAAAGATTGCAGCTCAAAATTCATGTACTGACGTCTTAGCCAGTAGCTTTCAGGACTACGAAACAAGCGATCCATACGATGGCATATGGTGTTGCGCCTCGCTCTTGCATGTTCCTTTGAATGAATTGAACACTGTCATCAAGAATCTATCAAGAGCGCTTAGGCAAAATGGTGTATGGTATGTGTCTTTCAAATATGGCAACAAACAACGCGAAGAGGACGGAAGGCACTTCACGGATATGAATGAAGCGAGCCTAACCGACGTTGTCAAACAGGCAAATGGCCTTGAAATAGTGAAAACATGGATAACAGATGACGCAAGGCCTCAAAGAAAGGAGAAATGGTTGAACGCTATCCTAAGAAAGACATAACAGATCGCCATACCTGATATTTTTCCCCTAAGCTTCAAAATGCAGATCAATTGGCTTGAAGGTTATATCGACGAGATGAACTAGTTAGTCGGGAAGCATTTGCAGTATTGGTTGAAAGAAGTATTTTGGTTGAAGAGTGGCGGGAAGAAGACAACCAGGTAGGACCATATAGCCTTATGTTATGGTCGCAATATCACCTACCAGTTTGAGCTGGTGTTGCCGCTGACAAGAACGTGACTCAGCAGCCTCAAACAAATACCAACCTAACCTAAATCTCAACGCTTGTTGATACTTGCTTTGGAGGAGAGATTATCGTGGCAATAACACCTCTCAAATTTGACGAACCTCCCGTTCTATGCCATAATATAAAACTATAGAAAGATCTTCTTGGATTGACAGGTACAATATTGTCCCACAGACGGAAATCACCGAATGGGCGGCGTCCCTAGCTACCTCGTCAAGAAGGTGGAAGGCCATGACAGAACAAAACAAAAACTGGATCATCCGACCTGCAATAGCGGTAACACTAAACGTTCCCACCCCTTTCTATGCATTCTCTCTACCCGCTTCAGAATTGAGGAAGATCTCTTATGTGTCGGAGCGAACCAGACACAATCCTGAGGAAGGAATCGAGCGCAATCTGAGTCAGAGAAGGTGCAAGAACATAGGTACATATATCCAATCAAAGCATGCCCTTTTTCCTAACAGCATTGTCATCGCTCTGCAGGACACGTCTAGGTTTGCACCCGCCCGATCAGGAAGACACGGTACCATTCACATTCCCCGAAGACCAAGCCAAGCACTCATACTCGACGGTCAGCATAGGCTGTATGGTTTCGACTACGCCAAGAGAAAAGATATGGACCTATTAGTAGTTGCTTTCCTCAATATTCCAATTGAAACCAAAGCTCACGTCTTCCGAATGATAAACGGTGAGCAAAAGCCAGTGAGTCGCTCGCTGGTCTATGATCTGCTTGACCTGGATACATCCACCGCCCGTTTCGAAGATGAGCTGGCCCACGCCCTGATCAAGGAACTCGACGGTGATGAGCGATCTCCTTTCTATCGCGATATTCGGATGACCGGAAAACGGGAGGAAGGGTTCATCTCCCAGGCTTCCCTAGTTACCTATCTTAGACCCTACCTAAGAAAGAATGGTCTTTTCACACGTCCAGAGTATTCTGTATTCAATCGACAATACACTCTTCTATGTGCCTATTTTAGGGCCGTCCGAGACACGTTCCCCTCCGATTGGGCACATCCCGGCAGTATCCTGAGCAAGACTTCTGGTATCAACGCCTTCTTCCGTCTGTTATCTCGCTTGGTTCCGATTATCCAAGATGATGGCAAACAGACCGACTATGAAGAATTCCGGACAAGACTTCAGATACTCAGTGACTTGCCAATGGAAGCGGAAAAGCACAAGCTATACGGAACTGGTGGTGCTATAGCATTCTACGAGCTGCTAGTCAAACGCATAGAACCAGAAGATGGAGATCAATGACCCCTACCGTTCTTCGTACTGTCCCAAGAGTCTTTGACCCCAGTCGATACCTTCATAGGTGCGAGCCGTTCGGCATAATTCGTAAATGGTTCAGCTACGCACAAATATCGACCACGGTTTCTATTCGCGACTACATCCTAAACTCTCCCAAAATCACGTCAAAAAAGCCCATGGATGACGATACGCATTTTCACGCAGAAATCGACTCTCCAGATGTCCCCTACCTACTCTTTCTGGAATCGCAACTATTCCTCAATCGAGCCTTGAGCAACTTCTGCGCCCAACTTGAGCTTCATAGAGTAAGGTGCCATTCCTGGGCAAGTGTCACTACCTACTACAGCAGTTTCTTCGCCGTGTCTGGCCTCCTTCGACTCCAGGGAAAAGCGCGAATTGCAACACATAACGAACGCGGTCTTCCTAGGGGTTTCTTCCTGTCTATTTCAAGTACTTCGTCGCCATGTTGCGTGGTCTTTCCCAACTGGAGAAACCACCACAAGCAGACATGCTCAGACTTCTATTATTCCTATAAGAACTACGACCACTTTACCGATAGCTTTCGAGATCTTCTGAGTTTGGAGGAAAGTGACCTTCTCGAAGAGGTCAGTCGACGAAACGACTACAACTACGATTTACGAACGGGATATAGAGAACTAGATACTCCCGACTATGACCGTCCAGACCTTCGCAGAGTGAGTGTGGAGAAGATACGATCACTTCCTCTATTGGTTACCGACCCTGACCCAGAATTGGCATATATGGCGAGAGCCTGCAGTCGCATCATCTTGCTTGCACATATTAGTTGGCAAATTGCCAAAGACTCCCCGGTTCTAAAGCTGGTGTTCCTCAAATCTATGGAACATAGGCAGAGAATAATCGAAGGGATTCACCAAGGAAGGAGCGAAATAGTCAAGTGTCTTGGTCGATTCAGTCGCGGACGTATGCGCCTCTCCTAAGGTCAAACTGTATGACAGAGATGGGCGGCACGAAACCAATACCCAGGCCCTTTCTTCGGTGGGCAGGGGGAAAGACGCATTCAGTTGCATTCCTGAGCAGTCTTTTCCCACCGGACATAGATAGCGGCACCTACTGGGAACCATTTCTGGGAGCGGGAAGCCTCTTCTTCAGCCTACTACCCTCCCGGGCAGTTCTTGCAGATCGCAATACCGACTTAGTTGCGTGTTTTCGAGCTGTGCGTGATCGTCCCGACCTGGTACTGCGATATCTCCGGATTCACGCAGCACATACGTCAGAGTCGTACTATTATGCAATTAGAACCCGATTCAATAGATCAGCCGATTCAGTTGCTAAATCCGCGATGTTCATATACCTGAACAAGACCTGTTTCAATGGCATTTGGCGTGTTAACAAGAAGGGAGAGTTTAACGTGCCCTATGGACACAAGCAACATCCAGCGTTGCCTTCAAGGACGCAGCTACTATCTGCATCCACTGCCCTAGAAAGCACGGAACTCAAGGCAGGAGATTTTCGAGAAGTCCTGCAGAAAGCTAGATCCGCCGACTTCATCTATCTCGATCCTCCCTATCCTCCACTCAACAAAACGGCTCATTTCACGCATTATACGAAAGAAGGTTTCGACACAGACGCCCAGATTGCTGTCGCCAGGATGGCAACTCTATTGGATAAACGGGGATGCAGGGTACTTGTATCGAATGCCAACACTGAGTTCATACGTTCACTCTATGATGGTTTTCAGATTCTTGATCGAGGCGTCACACGTTGGATTCGTGCCGACGGCAAACGCTATCAAGCGGATGAAATCGCAGTTGTCAACTATGATGTCACCGCTTGAATACATACCGCTTCCAATATGCTTACAGAATGGAGTAAGGAATCCTGTGTAGCGAGAAGCCCCTTGACAGCCGGAAATAATCGCCCTTTAGAAAAGCATGACCTGCCCCCATTAATAATACCACTTGTTAAGAATTTAATCAAAAGTCAAGGGCTACCTTCAAAAGCAATACCTTCCCTGTTTCCAAAAAGCGGCTTTTTGAAATTACTCTATGTTCTCTTATGAGCACCTCAAAGATGGAGTAAATTACCGGCACCCTCCTTATGCCCCAACTAACCTATTCTAGTTACGCTACCCTTTTAGCCCATCATTTAGATCCAGGTTTATGTTAGGCGCAGAGGGAACTCATTCTTAGCAACGGGCTTTTAAGCCCAAGTAGAGTCTCGATATCCCTCCGGCAATCTTTTCTTATCTTACTATCGGTGCTTTTTATCGGTTTATTGCCAAGCTCTGAATCCCTAAAAAGGGAGAATAAAGGTTTCTCAGAGGCTTGTTGACACTTTCTCCTTTTTTCTTTCTTGCCGTCTCCTGTTTCTTCTTTGGCTAAAGAGCATCCCCAGGTAATCTATTTTGGCTGTAGGGGGATTAAAGTCAGCTCTATCCCTTAGCATGGCAAACATCACCCGTACCATTTTATTTGCTTATGTTATGCCCGCAATATGACATATCAGTTTGAGCTGGTAGAACCCTTGGTCAGAGCTTGACCGTGACGAGAACCAAGGTAATATATTAATAGACTAGCTCGGCTGTTCGATGCTCAGTAGACACACTGGATTCAAAATCCAAAGTAGCCCTTCTCGAAAAGCTCCTCCGAGAGCTGAAGAAGGGATCCTAACAAGATATTCATCGTACTTCCTTCCCCACCAATTTGCCTCATTTTAGTGCTCTCATGGACACCATATGGACACCAAGAACCTCACACCGTAACAACCCCGTTAAAAACAATTGTTCTTAAGGTACGGGGGCCCTGCCCAAATCACGATGAAGTAAGTTATGAAACCTCACTTACACTCCATAACATATTTTCAAAACTCTTATGATAATTTTAATCTTGTTTTATAATGTTAATAAATCTTATTGATTATTAATGTAATTTAGAGAAGGGGTTAATAAATATAGTAAAATAGAATGGTACAGTTATTTTGGTGACACATTTAGTGTTATCGGGGCTATTATTCCGTTGACTCTAACTTAATAAGTGGTACAGTTGATGGGGGTAGGTCATGTAGTCTAGGATATAGCTTCAGTGCTTTTACATCCCGCAACCAATGAAGCTCATAGTATAGGAGAATGGATTGCAATCATAGATCAAGTTGTTCATATGAGGGAAGTAGATTGTTCTGAGCTCGCACGGTAACTAGTAAAAGGAGTGATGGAGATTGCCAGAAGAATAATCCGCCAGGGGAAAACGTGACCTTTTGCTCAAAACATCGCGCTGGTGACCAAATGGTTATGCGCAACGAATGAAAACAGTGGTTTCGACATACTGTAAACAGACTAATACTCTCTTTATAAAGGAGCCGAGATTATGAATCTTACCTCCAGAAACGTTCTAAATGTTTTCCTCGCTTCACCAAGAGACCTGACAGAGGAGCGTGGGATAGCCAGGGATGTTGTGGCTCGGTTAAATCGAATACTAGGAAAAGAAATCGGCTTACAGGTTGAACTACTGGGATGGGAAGACACTTTGCCAGGTGCCGGAAGACCGCAAAAAATTATCAACCGGGATGTGGAGATATGTGATCTTTTTGTCGGACTTCTCTGGAGACTTTGGGGACAGCCAACCGGGAAATTTTCGTCGGGCTTTGAGGAAGAACTAGCCATCGCTGAGGAACGACACCTCGATGCAGAAGCTCCTGAGATTTGGCTTTTCTTTAAGGATGTGGACGAGGCCTTACTCGAAGACCCTGGGGAAGAGTTGAGGTTGGTTCAAAATTTCCGTCAGAGGCAAATCGAGGATAAGAAGTATTTCTTCAAAACCTTCAAAAATCCAGAGAATTGGAAGAACAGTTTTGAAGACATGCTTACTATGTATATGCTTAGAATATCCAATATTAGCAGTATTTCTGCCGAGCCATCTCCTAGTGAGACTCTAGTACCCTCTCACGAAACAAGAGTGCTAGATATCAGTACTGGCTCTGAAGTTGTGCCAGAAACGGTTTCGGCAACGCTTCGGGAAGCCTTAGAAAAAAGCCTTGAGGTAGTGAAGGATGGTTCATTTGGGAAGAAAGGTAAAGAAACAAGCCAATTAACTAAGTTTGAAACCTCTCGGATCTTTCTGGCTGCCTCAGCTTTGCTTTCTAATAGATACACTTATGAGCCGCTAGGTGTTCACGAAATAAACATATGTTACAAGTATCGGGATAAATATGATCTTGTGTCTATCGAGAAATCGCTGATATGGAGAACAATGATTTTAAGCACTAGTGGAAACGTCCCAGGATGGTATTGGCTCAAAGACCTCAAGAAGGCCGGAATATGTTACCTTTTGAGGCATACAGCTCTTCATGATAACAATGCGATCGCTCGGCAAAGTGCAATTCAGTTCTTTACCACCACTCGACTCTTCCCGCATAGAACGCAGGCAGGAGCTAGAACTTTTTACTCCAAGATTCTAAATGACAAATCACGTGAGGTCAAAACCGCGGCTCTTCAGTTAATTGGAAAATTTGGACAGATTCAAGACATAGAACTTACTGAACATTTTCTAAAAGAACCGGAGTCAGGCCTGCACGATGAAGCATTAAGATGCAAAATTGAAATAATTCTCAGACACCGACCGAATACGGCTTTCAGTACACTTCTTGCTTCTAGATTTGATAAAGAGGATGCAAGGTATCCGTGTCTGGAAGACTCCCTTGTCAACGCTGACAACAGTACCATTATTGATCATATTGAAAACGAAGACTCCAAAGTGCGGGACGCCATTGTGGATGAATTACTAAAACGGAAAGGAATAACTAAAGATTTGGCGACAAAGCTGCTGGGAGATTCGTCCCTAAATGTAAGACAGAAAGCATGTCTGGCAATGATAGACCATGGGGAAAGCATTACGCCAGATCGTATTAGACAGGTTTTTGATCGAAATACGGATAGAATCACTCGGGCACTTGCGGGGATTGATGTTGCTGAAATGCTTCTCAAGTTATTCCTTACCTGGCCCCTCTGTAGATTGTTGAATGAAGTCGATTGGTACTCTCAAAACGGTCCCATCGCCTATCGAGCGATAGCCATCAAATATTACAATGAAGGTTCAGTAGACATTGAATCAGAATTGGAGACCTCTTTTACGCCAATCAGGGAAAAAGCGTTTAGCGCCATAGTGCAGAGAACAGAAAATAGTTACAGGAAGATAATCGCCGGACTCGAAACTAAGCCAGCTTCTGAGAAAGAAAAGAGCCTGGTAGAGAAGCAGATGGCACAGGAGTTAGGCAAGACTATTAAAGACCTTAAGGGACTCGATGATTTCATTTTGGGAAACTTTGTTTCTGCAGCCCTCGCTGGCATTTCCCTGAACGGAGAAGCAGATTCAGTCAAGTTTGGCAGAGACTACATTAATCACGGCGATGAATCAATTAGGCTGCAAGCAGTAAAGATAATTGAACGTTTAGGTGACGAAACTGATGTAAAGCTCCTTGTAGATATGGCGAAGAACTCTTACGGGGAAATGAAGTCAATAGCTACGCGGGCAGCTCTCAAATTGTCATCGAGTTATCAGCAAGCCGTAATTCCACTTCTGCAAACGAAAGATGCTGAATTAGTCAAGTATGTCGTCAAGTATATCTGGAATGATGACATGAGAAGGGTGAAACCGGTTTTGGAAGAGTTATTGAATGATACAAAAGATAAGAATAGGGAGGTTGCTCTATCCTATTTTATACGCAAACTTAGTCGGAAAGAATTGGAAACAATGTTGAACAAATACTTGGAGCGAACTACGTACTACTATAATATAGTGCACTTGCTCGATAAGATAATTTATTCGACGAAGTCTGTGAGATCCCATTTCTTGAGGGAATTGATGTGATTATTGCATCACTTCTTAAATTGGAGTCTTTGGCCTGATGAGCTTAATGCTAGGCTAAGATCAAACCAAACCTAAGTAATTGCTAATCTTGTTTTTGTATCATTATTATCTTAGCAGGACCCTGTAAATTTGACAAACTCTCTGTTTATGTAATAAATACAATATCATAAAGGTTTTTTTGGATTGACAGTATGCTACAATGGAGTAGCTTATGCATGGTCAACGTAAGACCTTAATTCCTTCCAGGTTAAATTACATTCCCGTACTTTCCTATCAAACTAATAATAACAAGCCTAGATCAACAATAGGATTTAACTCCTCTATTCATAATAATACAACAGATAATCTTTGAGCTAATGTGGCGTGTCTCTTTAGAAAGTTGGACTGAGTTTAAGAGAAACTCATTAATGAGATAGGCTGACCCTGGGAGGCAGGGACCGAAAAGTTAACAAGTGGACAAGGATAATGCACACACATGATATGAAACATTTTGAAAACCTAAGAGAGATTGAGCAAGTACGGAAACCAAAGGTTAGATAAGGGGTGCCAAAGGGAACAATATGAGATATTGGTTGTTTTATGC
>SDBS01006567.1_pt1 | contig 11322 bp, 12 predicted proteins | sample 2277091 | NCBI WGS metagenome assembly SDBS01 (sample SAMN10404972, study PRJNA504765) | marine sediment metagenome | isolation source: marine sediment core GS10_PC15, 163 cmbsf | place: Arctic Ocean: Southern Knipovich Ridge | collected 2010 | reverse complement strand
GATAATGTTGACCTTGACCTTGGCGACAATGACGTTCTAAGGTTTGGTGATGGTGCGGATGTTACTATAACATGGAATAGCTCTACACCAGCACTTGAAATCGAAGCATTGACTCAAGACACAGGTTCAATACTAATAGGCTCCACTAACGCACTTGACCTTGATATTCGGGGTGAAACAACCACCGACGTAGCGTTGTTCGACGTAAGTGGACCAGTTCTGGAAATGGATGGCTGGGACATAAGGCTGCAAGACGATGACATCCTTGAATTCGGCGACGCTTCCGGCGGAGATGTAAGGATGCGTTGGGACCAGACCGATTTCGATATTCTTGCTGCTGCTGATGATACAGTAATGAAGTTCGGCAACGGTACGAATAGTTTCGATATTTGGATTTACGGCGAAACCGCAAACGATAACATCATCTTTGATGCAAGCGAGAACAAACTGTCATTCGACGGCATCGACCTCAAACTCGAAGACGACGACTAGATTCTGTTAGGTGATTCGGCAACGGCAGGTTCTGCCAGCGACGGTACTATCAGGTGGGATGCTTCAAACAACGAACTTGAGATTGTCGCGACAACTGTCCGAATTGAGGGTGACTTGGCCGTCGATGGTTCGTTTGATATTGGCAACTTTGCCTTTGGTGACGACGAACAACTAAGATTTGGTGACAGCAATGACTTTGTTTTTGTCTACGACAGTGGCAATGCCAATCTTGAATTAGATGCTGCTGCTGCTAACGACGAGTTCTCAATCGGTACTACCACAGCAACAGATGTAAGGTTTAACGGTGCATCTGCTGGAGCAGATGTCTTGTTCGATGCAAGTGGAGATGCTTTGATAATTCAGGATGATGCTGAATTATGGATAGGATCAGACGGCGATATTAAAATCGTCTCTGATAATACTAACTTTGATATTGCAGCCGGTTCGGCGAATGGCCTGATTGATATTGGCCGGTCAACCAATACCGATGTAACTTTCCACGGAGGTTCTGCTACACAAGACCTCACATGGGACGCTTCAGACAATATACTAACAGCCCTCGATGATGCGAAGATAGGGTTTGGCGATGCCGACGATGTTACATTTAGTTGGAATGCGACCAATCTCATTATCGAACCATTAGTTCAAGACACAGGTGCGATACACATCGGTGCTACGAACTCGATGAACCTGAAGATTTTTGGTGCAACCAATACAAGGTATTGTGAGTTCAACACAGATGACAGTGCCTCTGATTTGGATTTGAGAGACTTTGCACTACGGTTCCTTGACGGTTCTTCAACGTTTACAATTGGCCCTGCTTCATCTAACGCCTTACCTATCAACGCCCCGGCGGATGAGACTATCGATATTGGCCCAAGTGCCAATACCGATGTCCTATTTAATGGTACTAATGCTGGGAGAGATATGAGATGGGATGCTTCTGAGGATGCCTTAACCTTTGAGGACACGGCAGCAATTAAACTCGGTACTGGTAACGACCTTATTATGAATGCAGCCTCAACTACGGCGACATTCAAGATTTTGGCAGGTAGTGACCTGAAAATCCTGGATACCGACAACTCTGCTTCTAAGGTAACATTTGGTTTAGCCGGCGGTACTCATGGCCTTGATGTTGACTTCCTGTCAATTACGTCAGGCAATCTGATTGCATGGAATGCAGGAACAGAAACTTTGGCGTTTACCGATTCGCTATGCACAATGACAGGTGCGAATAGTCGTGGTACTATCCTTACTATCGTTGGCAATGATGCAAGTGGCAACTCGGATACGGTCACTATCAACGCAGAAGGTACAGGGTCTGCATTAAAGATTACTGCTGATGATGTTGATAGTATACAGCAGAGCATTATCTGTAAGACGGCTCAGACTTCTTCAATGCTTGTTATTGATGGCACAACTACCGCAGGTTGGACAGGTGCTGCTGGTGTCGGCATGGTAAATATTACCAACGACTCCACTGCTGTAGATGCAGATGGAACAATGGTCAACATATTAAAGACCGGAAACTTAGCTGCTGCAAACGATGGAGTCTGTTTGGAGATTGAAGAAACAGGCAGTGCGCAAGCAACTACTTATGCAGTTCGTATATCTTCGACAAGCAATGAGGCATTGCATATTGACGCTGGTGAAGTTGTTGTTGACGAGTTCCTGAGTGCAAGTCCCGTAGGTGCAACTGGTGGTCTTGTAACTAAGTATGGAACCTCCGATTTGACAGGGACTCCTTCGGATGCCGAGTTCGATGCTTTGTTTGGTTCGACCGCTTTAGGTAAGGCTGGATTTATTGGTGTAGCCGAAGATTCAAGTGACGGCAAGAATTACCTTGTTTGTTCAGACGGTACGAGTTGGCACTTTGTAGCTATGACGCTTGCAACTTAATTTTAACGGGGTCGGCATCGTGTCGGCCCCATACTTTTTATGACAAGGAGATTTATTGTGACTAACGAGAAAATGATTAAAGAACGGACGAAACTGGAAGCGGAACTCGCAAAGGGTCAACAGGCGTTAACGGCTCTGCAAAAACAGCAAAGTAGCACAATTGCTACCATGCAGCGGATTCAGGGAGCGATACAGTTTATTAACGAGCAGATTGTTGTTCCTCGACTTGGCGACCCTGCACCGGAGACACCGGAGACACCGGAGACACCGGAGACACCGGAGACACCTGATGAACCTGAGTGAACGCAAAGACTTGAGGTTAAAGTATCGGGCGTACTTGAGTGACTATACTCGAACCGCAGAGTCTATGGGATTGAAGAATGAGGAACGGGGTTTCAGGCAACTGGACCCCGAACTCTCTCTACGGTTTGATATGATAGACAAACGTTGGGGCGTTTACTATGACCATAATGGTTTTGTAAACTGTATTCGTGTAGTTGAACCAAATGAGCCGTGGTCTTTAGTTCTAAGAGATATTAGAAGAAATGGCCATGCTTCCAAAAGAGACTTAATCAAACAACATCAGGAATGCAAGGATGCTCAAGAAAAGCGTGTCCAGGATAAAATTAAAGATGCTGGGCATGAAGCTGGTACTGACTTGTATCATGCCGCGAGAAACAGGACTTTGGTGAGTGTAGGTGGATAAGACATTTTTAGACATTACGAAAATACAGGCACAGCAGGTTGTTCTTGTTGCCGCTATCGCTACGATTAACCAGAACATCCAAACAAAACAAGGTCAAGCTGTTCAACTCCAACAGCAACTGAAAAGAAAGTACGAACAACTAAGGCAACTGAAAGATATTGAAAAGCGGGTCGGAGATTTGTAATGGCTAAATACAGTTTAACTATTTCTGAATTAAGGGAACGAATCAAGGTTATTGTGCGCAGATTGTCAGGTGCTACGATTTTAACCAGGCAGCAGATTATAGCGATAAACGATGGTATCAACGAAGCTATAGTCGACCTGTCAACTGAACGAGCAACCGATATTAAGGTCATTACAACAGATACTACGGTTACTACAACAGCTAACCAGAACTATGTTGACCTTGCCTCCGGCGTAATTGGCGTGTCCAGTGGTACTGTTAGAATAATCTCTGAACGAGTTATCTTGACAAGGATAGATTTAGACCAGTTCTATGCTCTTGATGTCGAGGAAGCAGCGACAGGAGTTCCATCCGTTTACTCTATTGATTCATCGGGCACTGCGGATGTAATTCGTATGAGGTTAAGGGATATACCTGATTCTGCCTATATAGTCAATATGACAGTTTCAACGATACCTGACGAAGATTCAATTTTGACAATATCGTCTTACGTTCACGGTATGTTAGCTTCATTATCTACGTCGATTGCACTTGAGTCGTTAGGATTTCCGATAGAGGCAATCCCTTACCAGAACAGATATGACGAAAGATTAAAGAACTTCGTTTCTCAACAGAGAGGGGATTCAGGGCCGGTTCATATTAGAAAACAAAGTCAAACGCTGGGTCTTCGTGACCCACAAAGCAGGGCGAATTTATGAGTACAGGACTAACGCTACTAAATAGAGCCAGAGACAGGCTGTCAGACGCAACTGATAAGTCGTTTGATGATACAGCTCTAATGCGATACGCCAACGACGGAGCTAAAGAGTTTACGTCTACTACCGGCGCTTTGCAATCGACTACTACTATCAATACTGATGGTTCTGCTTCGACTTTTTCTACATCAAGTGTTACTGGTCTGATTAACGTCTTCCAGGCTCAATACGCGCAAGTTCCGTTAGACTTTTCACCGAGAAATGAAATAGCTATTCAGTGGGGTGCAACTGTTGGCACTCCGTTAGCGTGGAGTATATGGGCTGAGATTTTATATTTCGATTTGATTCCTACGCTTGCTACTGACTCAGATGCGATTACGATATTCTACACAAGAAATCCCGTAGCTATGGATGAAAGCGATACTTCGTCAACCTTTGATTTTCCGTCTGAATGGGAGACCTTCATAGTTTCTTATATAGTTTACAGGGCCTTGGATTCGATACGAGAGGGCGCTTTAGCAGAACGTCCAAGACAGGAGTACGACTTAGGCAGACAGGCTGCGGCCTCGTCGGTCCAGAATAAACTACTGGGGGGCGGATATGGCAACTAAACTCGCCCCGCTTGTTACGGCACTGAAGACTATAGGCCAAGTCGAGACGTGGCAACCTATAATCTTTAATGACTTCTCAGGCGGCCTCATTGAAGATACCTTAGCTACGAATATAGAAAAAAGTCAGTTCCAGTTATTGCAGAATTTCTATATCATAGCCGATGGTAATTACTTGCAAACAAGAGGACCGTTTCAACCTTATTTTGTCAATACAAGTAATTCGATTCTCGCTACGGCCCCTCTTACGTTCACATGGGTTAATTTGAATGGTACAGAGATTTTAGTGGCTTCAAGGGATGCCGGTGCTAATACCGCGGTAGAATTCTGGGAAACTACCGATACCGATGAATGGGTGTCAATCCTTTCGTCCAATCTTACAGATGCTTTTCAAGTAAACTTCGCTGTCTTTAGTGTTAATGACGCACAAGACCTTATAATCGCTAACGGCAAAGATACGCCTTTGAGGTGGAACGATACCGATGTTACTGGTGATGGCCCTGCAACAATAGATAACCCTGCAACCGCATTGGGACTGACTGCCCCAACAATAGGAACACCTGCTGTAACTGATACTGCAACGGCGGACAAAAGAGGCTTACAGTTCAACGGTGATTACTTCTATAAGGTTACGGCCTTTTTCGACGATAGTGGAACAACAACTAAATTTGGCGAGTCCGGCCCTTCGGCTGTATCGGGAGCGCTGACCGCTGCCGGGGCAGATATTAGTGCTAATACTACTGTAAGTATGGCATTGTCAAGTTTACCTGCGGTAGCATCTGGAACATCGAAGAATAATATATACAGAAGTCCACCCGACCAATCGGACGGACCATTTCTTTTTGTTGGTTCATATTCTTCTGGTACTACATTTACTGATGAAACACCCGTGGGCGAAGAAGGTGAAGAAGTTCTTGCAGATGCAGGGACACCGCCTAAGCTGAAGTTCCCAATAGTCGCTAATAAAAGACTGTGGGGCGTCGGACAGAATAATGCTGAATCATTGGGACAGAAACTTGTGTTCTCTGAATTAGACACACCTGATATGTTTCTCGTCGCAAATGCTTTTTACCTTGCTGCCGATATTACCGGAATCAAGGAGTTTAACAGGGACTTATATGTATTTACCACAGAAAAGACATTCTTCTTATCAAAAGCCGACCCATCGAATGCTTTGTTGAAGATTTCCGATAGAGGCTGCACTTCTCATAATTCTATCGTAGATATTGGAACGGGTTTGGTTTGGCAGGGAAAAGACAATATATATTGGGCTGATTTTAATACGCAGGCTGAGGATGGTGATTTTGCGGTCCCTATCGCTGATGGTATCGCTAAAAGGATAAAAGGAATCGCTCAAGGACAAAGAGATAATTCAGTAGGGGTTCTGTACAAGGAGAGATACTACCTGTCATACACGTCCTCCGGTTCGTCCAATAATAATACAATAGTATGGGCAACCCACACGCTTCCGCTGATTCTTAGTAATCAATTACGCACTGCCGGGTGGGCTACTGTTACGTGGACAGCAAATTACTTCAGTGTTTTTGCTCCTAATCTTTTGGGTGAGCATTTATACACCGCTGACAATGCTAATAAATATATACAGGAACATGATGTATTCGGGGTAGCTGACTTCTTGAATTTTACTGATTTCGGAACCAGTACAGACCAGAATATAGTAACCAAACTAAACTCTAAGAGATTCCATCCACAAGATATATCAGCTAATTCAGTTTATAGCTCTATTACGATGGGTGTCAAGACAAGTGGGGTTACTTTTGTCGCAGGCCTTGACATCAACGAGGGAACATTCCAGAAAGCCGCTACTCTGGCTATTGGTACAGAAGACCCCGAGGCAGGGACGGCATTGTATGGCGAGGGTGTTTACGGAACAGATGTTTACGGCGAATCTAATAAAAGATTTCGTCATGTCCATACCCGTTTTCCAAGAGGAACGAAAGGCAGAAATTCTCAGTTGCAACTTTCAACTTCTGCCAGTGGTGATACGGATATAATGATAATGATATTAAAATACAGACCGGAACCGGTCTTACATTAGGTGATTTTATGACTACATACTCACGGCCATTAACAGGCGGGACACCAACAACCGGAGAGACGGTATTGGCAGTACACGTCAATGAACCGATAGACCAGATATATGATACCATTTTGGCTGGTGGAATAACCGGAGACCAGATAGCTACTGGTGCGGTGGATACTTCGGAATTAGCTACAGAAGCGGTAACAAGGGCTAAGATGGACGGCACTATTCCCGACGCTTCTGCAATGGCCACAAGTACTGCACCGACGCTGGATGCTCAATTGGCTAACAAGAAGTTTGTTGACGACCAGGTTGCTGGTGTTGCGGCCAATGACGGTTCCGTAAAGGCATCTGTGCGATTCAATGGAGACGATGGAACATTTAGCAATGGTTTTAATATATCAAGCGTTGTTCGCAATAGCGTAGGAAATTATACAGTTACATGGGATACTAATTTTGCCAACACTGATTACGCGGTTGTAGCTACTTGTGGTGAACTGGCAAACACAGGATTTGCAAGCATATTTGCGGCGTCAGTTAGCTCTTGTTCCATCTCAACGCGACAACATGAAAGTACATTGGCAGATTATGACATAATTAGTGTGATAGCGATAGGAGACCAATAATATGGGACTCTCACAGTTGAGCGAAGAAGGAATATAATATGGGACTTTCCCGATTGAGCGAAGAAGGGACTGCTGCCGAAACGCAATTAAGGGGTTTCATAACCAGCGGCTTAGAGGGTCGTGGCCTGACTCCTGAAATAACAGGACGAGCAAGAGCTTCTTTACTTGCTGAAATAGAAAAACAAAAAGGTATTTCTCTTGCAGATTTGCCCGGACGGTTGAACAGGTTCATTCCTAAAGAGGACGAAAGAGTAAGAACGTTCGCTACAGAGGAAGTAGGCAGAGAAGCAGCGAGGCAGAGATTCAATGTAAATCAGGAATTTGACCTTATACCAGAATCGGAAACACAAGAAGCTATTGATTTAGGGCTTACTTCGATTGCAAGCGAACAGGGATTAGCTATTACATTAGCTTCGAGGTTCAATCAACAGCAATTAAGACTCGACCAAGCACCTTCGTTTGGTAGTGAATTCTCGGCTGGATTAGGTTCAGGGTTAGGTCAGTTTGCTGGAAGTCAAGGTGGTAGAAGTTTAGTGGAATCGTCACAGCAATTATTTTCGAGATTATTTAATCAATCTAATTCGTTTTTCAGGCAATAATTATGGCAATTGAAGTGGCAGCTAAAAAAATACCTATCACTAAACAGATGGTAAGCAAAATGCTTGAAGTTGAATCGGCAATCGCTGATATGCCGGGTGCAAAATTTGGTGATGATTGCTGTCCGCTTAAACATACTTTCGGTGACGGTCTATATATTCGTGAAATAACGATGCCCAAAGGGTATCTTTTGACGAGCAAACTACATAAGACTACCCATCCTTATTTTGTTTTAAGCGGTGACGTTTCTGTAATAACGCCTGATGGACCAATACGAATTGTAGCGCCATATTCTGGTATTACAAAAGCTGGAACAAAGAGGATTTTATACATAAACGAAGAGACTGTATGGATAACGGTACACGCGACTAAAGAAACCGATTTGAAGAAAATAGAAAACGAGCTAATAGCAAAGGATTATGAAGATTTGCCAAAAGAAGTCAAAAAAATTCTTAGCGAAGAAGAAGTTGAGGTGTTGCCATGTCATTTGCAGCAATAGCAATAGGTGTTGGGACAGGCGTAGCGTCGACCGCTATCACCGGCGGATTCAGTGGTGGTGGAGGAGGCATCTCTGGTGTCTCTACAGACGTAAAATTATCAAAAGAAGGCGAAGACCTTAAAAATAAACTATTCGAGACAATCAGAACACAGAAGTTCCCTGGCAAGTTATCTTCGCAACTTATCGGCAACGCCCTGAAAACTGAACAAGGCAAAAGACGTTTCAGAGAAAAGGCATTAACAACCACAAGCCGGTCTCCTGACGTAATACAATCTAATATCGGCCAGGTAATTGGAACAGGTATTGGTAGTGTAGCTGAAGCTGGCGCAGGACCAAGGGCAGTCTTTGAAGGTAAGCGTCAATTTGAAAGAGACAGATTCGGCAATTTACAGAATATAATAAATATAGAAAGACAAGTCCCTGCCTTTGTCCAGCAGGCACAATTTACTAACCAGTTATTAGAACAAAACAGACAAGCGGAGCGCGGCGCGGCTTTGGGGCTGGGTACGCAGATAGCAGGAGCGGCATTTTCTAATATAGATTTTAGCAATATATTCACATCGCAACCTACACCACTCCTGAACCAAGGGATACAAGGGCCAACTGCGTTCGCATAAAGGAATATATCATGGCACGAAGTAATGTAATAGAATTTGCGAGAAGTTTTCAAGAATCGTTCCAACGACAACAACAGATAGAAATCCAGAGACAAAGAGAAGAGCGATTCGATAGGCAATTAACGGCCAATGCAGACTTTCAGCAGAGTCAGTTGAATCTACAGAGACAACAAGAGGAACGGCTGGGACAACAGGCAGAATCTACGAGAGGTCTTCGTGAACGTCAGTTTGGGTTGGCTGAAAGGCGTGTCGAACTCGCAGAGGCACAGTTTGGTTTATCAACTCAAGACACAATAAATTTGAACCCTAAATTGGAGTTTTTAGGCAAGGCCAGCAAGGCAGGTGTGCCGACAAGTATTGTCGAAGAGATTGCGCCATTTATTCCAGATGATGCAACGACTGAAGAAACTCCGATATTCTTTGAGGTGGCTGAGAAGTTGCCATTTTTTAAACAAGCCTTTTTATTTGGTATTGGCGAGGGTTTTGGTCGAAGGAAAGGGCCTAATATTTCAAAGGAAGACGTTGCTCCGGCATTTAAAGGCTTTTTACAAAGTACCAATTTTGCCAATAGGACTCCAAGTGAACAAGCAGCAATACTTCGTTCCTTTGATGAATCATTAGGCATCAACAGAGAAGATGGAGAAGGCAATATAATAACAAATGCTGTTGCGCGAGACCAAGTTGAGTTTGATTTGCAATCCGATTTCTTTAAAGATATTATTAAAGCTGAAGGAGGCAAGATAGGCAAAACCTTGTCATCTCCTGCTTTACCTTCTGCGTTACAGGTTGGCGGAGACCCAAACGACATAGCTGGCTTAAGCGATGATGAGTTAAGACGTATTGTAGAAGGTAGATAATGGCTATAACAGTAGAACAGGCACGAGGTGAACTTCGGATACGTGGTGCTGCATCAGAATTGCGGAAACGCGCCGCGACGGCAGAACTTGACCGTAGGACTACTGGCACAAGACTTTCGGATATTCCAGAAACGACCGCGAAACCAACAATCATAACTTCAGAGATACCCGGTCCGCAGATTACGACACAAGAGCGAATTACAGGAGAAGAGCAGGAGTTAAGAGATAGGCCTGGAGTAATAAGTCGAGGGTTCAAGCAATTCGTAAATAAGTTTTTCGTAGAGCCTGCCAGAACAATTCTATCAGAAGGCGGGATTGGTGATTTTGATACAGCTTTGCGGTTAGCTGAATCAGACAAATTTGAACAATTCAAACTAAAGACAGGTGAGAAGCCAGGTTTTTCGTTACGTCAATTAGGGAGTCTGATACGGGAATCCAACAAAGTATCGCTCGAAGCTAAAAAAGAGACGAGGGCGTCGGTAGCAGAAGCTATACCGGGCTTTGAAGTTCCTGCTGCTGAGACAATAACGGAAAAAGCCACTGACGCAGTAGTGGGCGTAACGGCCTTCCTTGGCCGACTTGCGGTAACTCGTAAATTCTTAGGTGTTCAAAGAGGCAATTTTGCCGGTAGTGTAGCCGCTTGGGAAACTGAGAACATAGCAACAGGCGGTAGTCCCGGCACCGGTGCGGCAATGCGCCTGGCGCTTGGCGGAGTGGATTCGATACCAGTTACCACATTGGCAGGCAAGACGCTGAAATTAGGCGCCGAGAGCAGTTTGTTCGCTGGCCTGACCGCTGCCGCGGGTGGGGAAAAAGAGGATATAGTAATGGCGGCGCTAATACCGCTCGGATTCAAAGCTTGGAACGCTTCAGCGAGAGGGGTTGCAAAGACAAGGGCGCAAAGAGCCATTAAGAATCTCAGGGCTGAGGCGAAGAAATATGGCAAAAACCTTGATAATGTATCTGACCAGGCGTTAGATACAATCATTAATGCTGGCAAGCAAGCTTCATTCTGGAACAAACAACGGGCCAAGGGTGAAGTTACCGAGCAAGTCTACGAGCAGCGGTTAGCTGAAATCAGGAACGGAGTTAAGCCTATTACGGAGGCAATAGGCCGACAGCAGCCAATCCAGACGACAGGAACTGAGATAGTAAAAGCCCCCGAAGTGCCAACGGCCCGACCCGCAGCAGTAGCGAGAGCCGTCCCAGCAGCTAAAAAACCGGGGGTAAAAGCCATTAAGCCTACCGAAATAGCCCCAAAACAGCCAGGGGTGATTGTGAAGCAGATAGAAGTCTCTGACGCTGAGGCGGCGAGGCTATTGGGTGAGAGCCTTGAAAAGATACAGGCTGACAGGCAATTAAAAGACAAGTTAAGCAAAGAACTCATTGTAACGGATTTCCAACCATCCGATTTTGTACCTAAGTCCAAGAAGGGGCCGGGACTTACTAAGGCCGAACAGAAATTGGTTGTTCCAGAAGTTCAAGGAAAGCTCAGATT
>SDBS01006566.1_pt1 | contig 11322 bp, 8 predicted proteins | sample 2277091 | NCBI WGS metagenome assembly SDBS01 (sample SAMN10404972, study PRJNA504765) | marine sediment metagenome | isolation source: marine sediment core GS10_PC15, 163 cmbsf | place: Arctic Ocean: Southern Knipovich Ridge | collected 2010 | reverse complement strand
ATATTCACCAATATATTTCAATATTTTTTGATAATCCCATTTAACATAATTAGCATCAGAGAAATCTCTTAGTATTTCACGCAATCTATTTAAAACATGGGGTGGAATATAATTGCATGCAATCTTAACCATTGTACATAACTGCTTTCTTCTCTTTTTTTCATGAAACCATCAGGGGGACGTCGCCAATTAACATCTGCTCAGCAATTCAATGATTAATATTAGACTTCGTATAATATGAAATGGGTCTTTTACTGGAAGAGCTACTACTTTTTGTTCCGGATTTCCCTTTCTGTCTCTAATTTGTATCCACTCCCCGATTTCTTTGTTAGGATTAGGAAAGACCTTAAATGTATATTTATATATTTTGTGATAGATCTCAAGAAGTAATTCTTTCCTTGTTAATTTGTACGCCAAAAGAAAGGTGTAAAGCGCCTCTGCATGAGGCCACCATAATTTGTTATCCCAGTCGCTTTGTAGTTTCTTGACCATTTTTGAATTCTCTATACCTGAGACTTTACCTGCTGGTTTGCCACCCTCCTTATTGACAAATTGGAATAACCCGCCATATTCCTCATCCCATCCCAGTTCAAATGAGTTCTTAGCTATTTCCGCTGCCTTTCTTATGAGGTCTTTATCTTCTCTCCCTTGTGCGTAATGCATTACAAACCACATATCCTCAATGATATGACCTGGATTAACGTATGAGCCTAAAATGGAATTCATAAACTCATTATTTTCACTGATCATCTCAAGGATTATTCCTTGTTTAACAAAGTTGGTCATAATCTCTCTTACAAGAAAAGAACAATTTTCCTTAATTTCACAGACACGAGGGTGATCGAAACTTTCAAGGGCTTGAACTAAAACTTGACTTGTATTTAGGGCAATCATCGGTATACCATGAGCTTTATACCCTTTGGGGACGGGATGAGGCTCAGTTCTAAAATTCTTATTCTCTATGCGTTTTATTATTGAGTCATAAAGACACAAGGCTAAATTAAGGACCTTCTTATCTCCTCTCATTTCGGCATACTTGGAAAATCCCATAGTCACAAAGCAATCAACATAAGAACTTATATCATATCCTCCTCCGTATATAACCTCTTTTGATTTACCTGTTTTTGTCAACAAAAAAGCACAGTTTCCATTCTCCAAAAAACAGTTTTTTTTGAGAAAATCAACACCTAATTTGGCAAGCCTTAGATATTGCTCTCGTTTTTCACTGTTTATTTGGGCAAGTTTACTGAGAACCCATATGAATCTTCCTTGTGACCAAACATATTTATCAGTATTTATCAAATTTTCTCCGGTATTATCAAAACAGGTGTAATAACCACCATCTTCGCAATCAATAGCATTTTCGAGCCAGAAGGGTAGTATGCTATTATAAAGGTGATTACTGTAAAATTGAGTCAGCTTTTCCGGCTGCAATTCCCTCAAAATCATCCTCCTTTTTTACAGGTTGAGAATAACTCCGTCATTACGCAGGCATTCTCTCAACTCTGATATATCTAGTTGATGGTTTGCCACACTTCCCCTGACCATAAGTGCGGCTGCCACACCCGCTGCCTGCCCCATTGCCATACAACTCGGTTGACTGCGAATATAATTTGCTCCCGAGGCACACTTCCCTGCCACAAGGATATTATCAACATTCTTTGGAACTAGAATTCTGAAAGGAACGCCACAGGGTTCACCAGGCATTCCCAGACCATGAAAAAGGTAGACAGTATCATCAAAGGTCTTTCCCTTAACTATGTCTTCATGGTTCATTTCATATAACCCCTCAATCATACGGCTATGCCTCGGGATTATTTGCTGCCCCAGGTCAATAATATAGGAATCCTCGAAGCCAGACACATATTTTCTAAAGAAATTCGCAATCTGTAAGCAGTTTCTTCGGGCTTCAATCTCAGCACATGATACGTGAGCCCCATTAGTACCGTCAAAACCACCCATTGCATGACAGGCATTGACCAAGGAAACCCCCGGACCCCAGGCACCTCCTGCAAATCCATCCCAATTAAGCCTTATCTCCCCAAATCCTTCCACCTTCTTGGCAAGAGAGAGATCTTCATTATCAACTGCTTCTTGGAGCAAGTGACGTATGATTCCAAACTCAATATTATAAAAGACACCCTCCTTCTTCCATCTATCCATAATCCACTCCAATTTTTCCGGGGTATATATTATATCATCATGATCTTTCATGGGTGCATGCCCAAATTTCACCGGGTCTAAAATATGATTCCAGTATGAGTCAGTCTCTAAATCTTGTGGCTCCTTTCCAAGAATATTTGACAACCATTGAGTAAACTCGGGCCAGGGTTCCCATGGCTTTAGCTTCGACACCATATCAATGACTTTGTCGAACTTTACATTACCCAGTCTCATGAGTAAACCCCAAGTAGTCTGTAGATTCTTAATACAAGGGGCACCTACAACTGCTGCCAGGTCAGCATCTCCACTCGCATCGATCATGACATCTGCAAGAATAGCTTGAGGCCCGGACTTGTTTACTACCACAAATCCCTGCGGTCTTGGGGCTCGGCCAAGTAGGTGAGAAAAATGGGTATGAAGCATAATTTCTGCTCCTGCCTCTTTGGCCATCTCATGAAGCGTGATAGACATAAGCTCTGGTTGGAAGGGTACAGTAAAGGGTTTTCCCAGCTTACCTTTTAAATTATCTTCAATATCTGTAAACTGTGTTCCCTCAATTTTTGTTAATCTTTCCATGACCTCTCGAGATAAACCACCTAATAATTGTCTCTGCTGAATATCGTAGAAGCGGTTTGCCATAGAAGCCATACGCCCAGTAGTCATTGTTCCACCTAAAGATCCGAGTCTTTCAATTATTATAGTTTTTGCCCCGTGACGAGCAGCAGCAATGCCAGCGATTGCACCGGCAGTGCCGCCTCCGAGCACGGCAATATCTATTTTATGGGCAATCTTTACCTTTTTAATTCCTTCTGTTACAAATTCCTTAGACATTTTTCCTCCCTCCTAATAGGGATAGTCCAATCTTTCTGTGAGAATTCTGGCTCTTCGATAATTTTTCCAGAATTATATAGAGAAGCATCCACATTCGATAATGATTCTGGCACAAGGATGCTCAAAATTGGCTAGACCACAAATATTACCTCAACGGTTTCGGCTTCAGAAGATACACGATCCACAAATATAGTTCCACAATGATACTCTTTTATAGTAGCCATAGTCTTAATAAACTAACAGCTAAACTGCAATTTGCTTAAGTAAAATATGAGTAGCAACTTGAGTTATCATATTTTCTGTGAATTTTTCCCTCATCTCAAATCTTCTTTTTAGGGTTCATTATTGGACACCGGAGTTTAATTTCTCAGAATTCTCCATAGAATCTTAGTTTCCTAAATAGAATAGCTTTTGTATTTGCCTTTACAGGGGCTACCACGCAGAACTTCTATTCTTTGTTCTTCGGGATAACACAGTATGGAAAGGAATGTCTCTGCATTCTGTGCATGTCGACAAATGGATACCGGTCTCCCCTCATGACTACGTAGAATGGACTTTACAATACTTGGGGAGATCTTCGAGTGGCATTCTAATTCTCTATTGAATCTCTTGACTCTAGAAGGGGAATCTACTAAGAAAGTATCATTTCCTCCCTCCCATTGTCGAAATTCTTCTCTAAGGAGATGATTTCCATGAACCAAGTATCCATTCTGTGGAAATAGGACTCGTGGATTTCCTTGAATAATCTCCACATTAATAATTGACTCCTGATCGGCAAATAACAAACTAGCATTAAAGCCCATCTCTCCTCTAATAGACAAGTCAGCGATTTTTGTTCGTACTTCTTCTGTTGAGACACTTTGGTAAATTATGTGTTTAAATAGGTACATTGGCATTCCCGGTTTCCAATTGGAATAAAGAGAGTTTTCCATCACTGAAAGTCCTTCCTCATTAAGACCCGGCCCTTCGCCAAGACCTGCATAGGTAGCACGAATCGAAGCAAGGCCCTTGGTAGGCTTTTTCTTTAGGATTATTCCGTTGCGTACTATAGGATCTCCATCTTTATTCTGACCAGAAAAAATTATGCCGATAGAAGATTTCTCCAAAGAAATAGCAAAGCTAGTACAATTTTCGATCTTTTCTTCTTTAATCTCCCAGATTACATGTCGCAAAAGTACGTTTTCAAGTGATGAATTTGCTCCCTCAGCGATTCCTTTCAGCTCATTCAAATAATCAGGGTCCAGTCTTCTATAGTAATCCATATAATAATGAATCCTTTTCCGCAGAATTCCTGGAGTAAATCCCTTTCTATGAAGGTACGAAAGTCTATTTTCAACCCAGCAATTGAATATTTCCCTTACAGCTTCACCATGCTGTCTCCCCATTTCTCTTGGCATTCCTCTAACTTCGACTAATAAGAACTCATTTTTTGATCGATTTATACTCATTTTCTGCTTTCGGAGTATTGTTCATTTTCTTTTGAAATTAAGAGGAATTTTTCAGCAATCTCAAATTCTCGTCTTGACAATGGAGTCCGCTTTACTCTACCCTATATGATCAGCTCTAAGTTAACTTTATACTCGATCAAGGGACCACTGATAAAAGTTGATCGGAAAAATATCCTTCCCAAAGTTTGAAATCTTTTCAGGGCCAAATATTAATTTGACCAGTTCTCTTATAGTAAACTGGGCAGTTTTTTCTCCTCGATATAAGTTTATCTTATCTGAGTTTTCTTCCACTCTAATATCTTCCAGGCCTAATTTCTTAAGTAAAGAATTTATGTTAATTATTTTCAGCATTCCCAGATAATCAATCCTTTTGGGTATTGCAAGACCGTCCAATAGGTCCGAAAGATCAGTTCTAAACCCGGGTGTATTTATGCAAAAAGTCGCTTGGAAAAGAGGCTTAAAAGATTCATCTCTGTCTGTAGTGGAAGCCCCTGGGTGATCCATTTGCTGAAAAAAGACTTCTCTTATGGCGCCGGTTACAATCTTAGGAGGACCGGCATACTCTATAACTCTTCTTTTTCTAACTACCATATAAGCGGCTATGTTTTTTCCTTTTGAAACCAAGTAAATTTTACCTTTACTTAGCAATGACCTAAGAAGGGTTACACTTCTTGCTGCTCCCAAAGTCTCTTTAGCTCGCAGAGCACTAATTTCATCTAAATATTTATGAAAGTCTTCCCGTATTTCGTAATTCTTCAACTTGGGCAACAGGTTAATATTTCCTCTATCAAGAAAATACATGTTCTCTATTCCTCCCTTCTCCCAGCCAAAACGACGATAATATTCCCAGATTTGAGTTGTAACAAGAGATATGTCGCTGCCTTCTTCTCGCATTCTCTGAATAGCATCCTCCAAAATGAGCTTGGCATACCCTCTTTTTCGATAATTCGGGTGAGTGGCTAAACCGTTGATTCCTCCGACCTTTAAGGTAATCTTTCCTATCTTGACCTCGGATAAAAAGAGGCTCACGCAAGTTACCACCTTTTCCCCCACTTTAATTACGCGAATGTTTTTCCGATTAGAGTAAGAAAAAATATGAGGCCAGCTCTCTCCAAAAGTTGGTTCAGCACCTCTACTTGTTCTCATAACTAGGTTTAAAAGATCCAAAGTGGGCCCAATCTCATACTCAAAATCACATTGACTAGGCCCTTCTATTTTTTCTTTAGTTTGCATGGATTATCTTCCTCTCTTAATGAACTTTTCAATTCCTATTTTTGTTTATTTGAGATCTTAAGATTTGCCTCAATAGGTAAAGCAATAACTTCAAAGTCATTTTCCCTCCTCTTAGCCTTATCCTCTCATATCTTTCGGTCTCTCCCAATTCTTGACTTTTATGCTGACATTTCCCATCTTACCTATGAAGAACTTTAAAGAACGAGGGAAGAAATGCAATTTTTCCTTGCCGACCGAGCCGCTGTCTATATGGGTTATTTCACCTAACATCGTAGTATACAACTACTTCTGAGTGAAAATTTTCCGGGTAAGAGTACTTATTCTTTGGATACCTTTCTTACCTATAATATATTCATCCTCTATTCCTCCGCTAAAACCAGCCCAAAGCTCAATACATATGATGGAATCTAATTTGAATCTTATTTTCTTTTCCTTTGTTCTTCTTGTAGCTTCTCTAAGTTTGGGCAAGGTTCCAAAAGTAAAGCTTTCATGAGCTTCTCGGCCAATACCATGGACTTCATATTCATAAGATAAGTGTCTGCTATCTTCATAAACATCTTCTGCAAAGATTCCAGGCTTTATTAAGCTAGCAATAGTATCCTGAGTTTCTATTATTTCTTCATATTTTCCTAAGAGTTCACGTGGAGGAACACCAATAAAACCATATCTACCAAGATCTGAATAGTACCCTTGATAATGAACAGTAGAATCTACTCCAAATAGTATATTCTTCTCTAACTTTCTCTCGATGCTTCTTTCCCACTTTTTTGGACCTCCTCCTTTCTCATCTACTACAAACGGTCCCCCGTATTGAGGACACCATATTGCCCCATGAGCTTTTACCTCATTTGAGAAAATCGAAGATATTTCCCCTAGATCCATTCCCTCCTTTGCTTGGCTCATAATTTCTCTAATTCCAGCTTCGTTGGCAGCTATAGCTAATTTTAGGCACTTTACTCTTTTGCTTTCAGGTGGGGAATCTAACATGGTTAACCTCCCTATACAATATGATACGTTTAGCCTTAATACTAAACAAATTGCTCTTTGAGAATTTGATCTTGGCTTTTCTTCGGTATGCCCTGTATTTGGCCTGATAAGGAGCAATCTAAATCGTAAAACAGAGGGAAGAAAGAACTTAATTGCCTTTCTCCCCCCCGTATGTATACTCTGCTATTCCCTAATAAACCATTGTGACGGTTGGTCATAACGGTTCTCTATAGCTCGGTACTCCGGTATATTTCCGAGTCTATTGGAGACTATCTTCCAACTCCTAAGTCCCAAATCCTGTACAGCAGTTATTACCCATAGATTCTCACAATGGATTAAATATATTTCCTTTCCTATGCCAATCCTTTTTTCCCCACTGGGCTCAGCTAGGAATTCCTTGTGGAGCTCATATAACCGCTTAATACCTTCAGGCGGCTCTTCACCCATTTTGCCTCCACTTGAAGTCCAGAGACCCCAAGCTGGATTGGGATAAAACTTCCCTACAGGGACAACATCAACCCATGTCCCGGTAAAAAACGGGCGTCTACCTGCCCAATTGAGACCTCTGACAGCTAAATCATGCGTATTAGCTTTTAACCCTCCAATGAAGGCCGAACCAGCTAAAGGCTTAACTGTTATCTTCACTCCTACGTCTTCCCAATATTGTTTGTACATCTCCGCTATTTTGACAGACCATGTCTCTTTAACATTCATAGTCACCACCAGTTCTAAAGGCTTACCATCAGGTCGCAGGCGAACTTTGTGGTCCTTATCCCATTTCAGTCCTACCGCATCTAGAAGGCGATTAGCTAGTTGAGGATCATACTGAGTGTAAACTTTAAACTGTGGTAACTCACCATAGTAGGGGGCACCCGCATCGGGAGGTCTTGGCTGAGTAATTTCAGCCATTCCGTCAAAGACTATATCGTTTATCTCTTTCCTATCCATAGCTACTGATAAGGCGATACGGAATTCTTTGTTTTCAAAAATCTCGCGCAGCACAGGATCCTCATGGGAATAATTGAAAAGCACAACACCTTTTGGATCACTAAATCCAGTCCTAAGTTGTACTTTATAGTTGCCCCTTTTTTTGTTCTCTTTGAGAATGGGCAAATTTTCAATTAGACCACCTAACATAAAGTCTCCAATGCAGTCTACTTCACCAGCCATAGTCTTCAAAAGCAAGGCTTCGACGTCTGATGCAAAGGTAAAGTCTACTCCATCAATATAGGGGAGTTGATTGCCTTCAGTATCAATCTTCCAAAAATACGGATTTCGGACAAATTGATATACAGGTGCACTTATCTTATTTATGGGCATCCAAGCAGATATCGTTGGAGTTTCTGGATTAGCATAATACTCCATTTTATCTTCAAGAAGGCTCATCCATGTGTCAAAACCTGCATCCTTCACTTTTTTCTCTAGTTCACTTTCCGAGGTATAGGTGGGAAGAAATTGTTTCAAGAAATGTCCTGGAGAAAAGACACGGGCGGTATGTTCAAGCCTACACATTACCTCAGCCAATAAACCATAAGGCTCAGCAAAGGAATATGAGATAGTATAATCATCTATTTTCTTAAACTTTGCCATTTCTCCAGCAACCTTGAACTCCTTCACTCCCGCTGGGTTAATTTCCTTATTGAGAGCTATGTCATCATACCAGAACATAAAGTCATCAGCAGTGAATGGTGCTCCATCACTCCACTTTATTCCTTTTCGTATACGAAAGGTCCATGTCTTTACATCTTCACTTGCTGTCCAACTTGTGAAGATGTTCGGTTTGATAACTTCCGTGACATTTGGAGCATACATATCTGAGGAATAAACGAGTGGCATTTCCCGAAGTAGACGACGAACTTGGATATCATCATCTTTCCCTTTCCCCACTCTGCGAAGGGTACCTCCATATTGACCAATTGCCTCTACCGGCTCCAGTACCAAAGGCTCTTGAGGAAGTCTTTCCTCTACGGGAGGAAGCTCTCCCATAGCTACCTTTTCCTTCAGTGCAGGAGATTCCTTAAACTCCTCTATTTTCTTGCCGGTAGCTTCTTGATATGCTTTGGGAGTAGCGTAAATACCTACTACTCCTTCCTTCGCCAACGATGAGTGTGCTCCTACCATTAGACACATAACTCCTGTTAATAACGCTACCATTACTTTCTGTTTCATCTTCTCTTCTCCTCCATTCAATTAATTTGGTTTATTTTTTCTTGAAAGTCCCTAAATTAGAACCTTCCTTTGCTAAGCTAATGGGCCTATTTGTTTTCTTAATCTCTCACCTCCCCCTGACCCCATTTTAAGCTTTTCCGGAGATTTAACAAGAAACTAACTTCATCATCTTTGACATCATACATTAACGCATACCTTTCTCAAGGTGCCGCGTCAAGCCATATAAAATGTAACCGAAGGGTAACTGGTTCTGCCATATGAAAAGTAACCGAAATAAGCTGAACTATCCCCCTAGGAGACTGGCGAAAAACGTAAATATTCAGCCATTGAACGTAAATCCTAGTAAATCCTTAGTGAACACCGCTGTAGCAGGCAAGTAGAAGACAACACTGCCCCTATTTAGCACTAAGAATTGTCATTACTTAATTTGAGGGCAAAACCCACGAAAAAATGCGGAACATGCGTTATAAAAACCCTCAAAAAGAGAAATTAACTCTTCAATATTTCTCTCTTTGGGAATCTTTTTATCCCCGCTATCGACCTATTTACTTCCTCACCTCCTTCTGGCCTTATTTTTATTTAGCTCTTTCCACAATATATTATCATCCCCTCATATATGAACCTTAAACGTTTTTTCTAATGCAAGTGATGCTGCGCCAATAATGCTTACATTCTCTCCCAGTTGACTGGGAACAATTTTGACTAACTTACCAGGACCGGGTAAAGCTCTTTTCTTAACTGTTCGCTTGATAGGTTCAAATAATAGCTTTTCTGCTTGAGCTACACCTCCGCCGATAATGATTATTTGAGGATTATACATATTTATCAAATTAGCTATGGCGATACCTAGATACTCACCGACCTCTTCCCATATTTCCAGAGATAATTTATCTCCCATCTTCGCTGCCTCGGCCACTATCTTAGCTGTTATTTCTTCAATAGAACCACTGGTTAATTCCTTTATTAAAGTGTCTCTTCCTCCCAGCATCTCAGTTATAGCGCGTTTAGTAATAGCTGCTCCCGAAGCTAAGGCTTCCAGGCAACCCCGGTTACCACATCTGCACCTGGGACCATTGGGTTCAATGGTCATATGACCAATTTCTCCTGCATTTCCGTTACTTCCCTCATATATTGTTCCATTAAGTATAATGCCTGCACCAATACCTGTTCCAATACGAATATATATTAAATTCTTTGCTTCTCTTCCTGCCCCAGCCCATTTTTCTCCCAGGGCAGCCACATTAGCTATATTGTCAATATAAATAGGAATCTCATCGAACTTCTTCTCTATTAAATTTTTCAAAGGGACATCTTTCCAATTTAAGTTAACGGCCTGCCTTATTATTCCCATTTTGGTGTCTATAAGACCGGTTGCTCCCACTCCCATCCCTACAATTTTCTCAAACTTCAACCTGGATTTCTCAATCACTTGCTGAACTAAATTGATTATCTCATCAATTACCAAAGATTCATCACTATTCTTAATTTCTTCAGTTAGTTTGCTTATTATGTTTATCTTCAAGTCTGTAACAGCAACTGAGATATTTTTTCCTTCTAATTCTACCCCGATTACAAAGTGAGAGGCCGGATTAAATTTTAATAGTATGGGTCTGCGGCCTCCACTGGATTCTCCCTCACCTATTTCTTCAAGATATTCCTGCTTTGTTAGGTCATCCACAAGGGTAGATACTGTAGTTGAACTTAATTTAGTCTTTTTAGCAATGTCAGCTCTAGAAATAGGTCCATAATTTCTAGTAATATTTAAAACAATAGATTGGTTGATTTCCTTCATTAATTGAAGGTTAGCTGTTCGGGTATGCATTGAATTCTGACTCCCTTATTTGAGGTTGAGCCTTTTCCAGAAAACCCAAAATCTCAACCATAACTAACTTAACTCATTGACCAAAGTAAGTACAGAAATGAAAAGTTCTCTCAGGTAATTTCTCGAAGTTTAAAATGGTTATTTCTCTCTATTGAAAAATTATTTGGGCGAATAATGTTCGAAACTTGCTCAAGTTTGCTGCAAAATATAGCTTAAAATGATTTTATTTTTTGTGCTTTCGCTTTTTTAAAAGAGATGGCATATTCACCATATAAGTGATGGAGCTACTTTGTGCTAAAAAGTCTATACAAATCACGAACTGGGTATTTATGTCAATTTTGCACTCAAAACACGAATTCTTATTGTAAACCTTCGTCAATAAAAAAACATAAGAAAAAAATTGCAACAAACTTGAGCAAGACCCTAATCTTCCTCGTCTTAAACTATTTTATAGTATAACACAGCTTGAAACTTTGTCAAGTGTCCGCGTTAAGTCACTGAAAAATTGAAAGTAGACGGTGATTTTGGGAGCTCAGGGAAAAATAGATAAAATGAGAAGTTTTTCGTAGGAAAACGAAAGAAAGAAAAATAATTTAAAAGAATTCTATCTTTGCTGATGATTTACAAGTCCTAAAGATGGAAAAAAGCAATACTTACCCTATTATGGAC
>SDBS01006565.1_pt1 | contig 11322 bp, 14 predicted proteins | sample 2277091 | NCBI WGS metagenome assembly SDBS01 (sample SAMN10404972, study PRJNA504765) | marine sediment metagenome | isolation source: marine sediment core GS10_PC15, 163 cmbsf | place: Arctic Ocean: Southern Knipovich Ridge | collected 2010 | reverse complement strand
GTCTCTTCCTGTCTGTGAGGGTTTTGCTGTCCATCACGCCCGGCATGTCGGTACCTGCAGGAAGATGAAGGGCACATGCGACGAGGGGACCCGCGAGGGGTCCCCTGCCCGATTCATCGATACCTGCAATACTGCCGAACTCACGTCTCAGGCGCGAGTCGAACTCCAGCAGTGTCGGATCCAAGTCAGTCCTTCTTGCCGAAGATCCTCTTCTCCCTGATCCTTGCGGCACGTCCCTTCTTTTTCCTGAGGTAGAAGAGTTTGGCCCTCCTGACGTTGCCGTATCGTGTGATCTCCAGATTCGAAATCTTGGGCGAGTTGAGCGGGAAGATACGCTCGACCCCGATTCCGTTAGATATCTTCCTGATGGTGACCGTCTCGGAGACCCCGCTGCCCCTTCGGCTGATCACGGCTCCCTGGAAAACCTGTACCCTGGTCTTGTCCCCTTCGACGACCTGATAGTGTATGCGTACGGTGTCACCGGGTCTGAAGTCGGGAATATCTGTCTTGAGCTGGTCGCTTTCGACGCTCCTGAGCAGCTCATCCATTACTTCGCTCCTTCTCTCGTCCTGCCCTTCTCATGGCCCGGACAAACTTTTCTCTGATTTCGTCTATCGTACATTGCCTGAGTGCAGGCAGGTCGGGCCTGCGTTCCTTCGTCCGCTCGAGGGCTCGGCCGAATCTCCAGTCCTCCACTGCCGCATGGTTACCCGAGAGCAGAACCTCGGGCACGTCCATTCCTCGGAATTCAGCGGGCCTGGTGAACCTGGGGTAATCGAGCAGGCCGGTAGCGAAACTGTCTGACTCTGCTGATTCCAATCTCCCCAGTACGCCGGGTACCCACCTGAAGACGGCTTCGAGCAGGAACATGGTCGGGATCTCTCCACCGGAGACAACCACATCGCCCACACTGATTTCGTCCGTTACTGCATGAGCCCTGAATCGCTCGTCCACTCCGCCGTAACGGCCAGAGAATACTACAAGTCTTTCCTCTTCCGCAAGTTCTGCTGCCAGTTCGTGGTTCAGCCCCCTGCCCTGCGGGGTCATCAGCACCACTCTCGCTTCGCTGTGCCACTCGATAGACTCGAGGGTTTCGAAGAGCGGTTCGGGTCTCATTATCATCCCCGCTCCACCTCCGAACTGGTAGTCGTCAACCGATCCTCTGGCATCCACCGCGTGGTCGCGGATATCCAGGATCGTAACATCGATGATACCTGTGGAGACCGCCCTGCCGACTACTCCCGTCTCCAGAAAGGGGTGAAAGAGCTCCGGGAAGAGGCTCGCGATCGCTACCTTCACCGTTCGACAACCATATCCTGTAACCCTTCCGGAAGATCGATCTCTATAACTCCCGACTCCCAGTCTGTCTCCCCGGCGGCGATCATCCCCAGGGGAATGGGAAAGAGCCCCTTCTCCCCCTCCACGAGGAGCTGAGGATTGGGATATGAAGGTTCCACATCAACCACAGGGCCGGAAAAACAACTGGAGTGAACTTCCATGCCGACGAAGGCATGGAGCGGGAGCAGACCTTCCCCGGGGAAGATGGCGGACCTGTGGAGGAAGATGGACATCCCTCGCATCTCATCAGCCTCCTCCTTCGAGAAGAGGCCCTCGAACTGGAGGATGATTCGCTCCGAATCCCTTACCGTAGCCCTGATTACACTGTATTCTGTATCGTCGAGTCGCAGAATAGTATCCACCGGTACAGGTACGATGCTGCCGGCGAGTATCAGTCTGGCTACGATTCGACCATGCAAACCATGTGTTTTCTCGACGAAGCCGAGATAGACCCAATCACCGGCCTTCATAACGCCAGCCCAGGTGCTAGTCGATGATCTCGATGGTCGCCTTTTCGCCGTGCCTTGCGGCAGCCGACCTCACAATGACCCTCATGGCCTTGGCGATGCGGCCCTCCCGGCCGATCACTCTTCCGAGGTCGCTTTCGGCTACTTTCAACTCGTAGATCTTCACGTCCTCCTCCTCCTTCTCCTCGACGGAGACGGAGTCGGGGTTTTCCACGAGTACCCTGGCGATCTGCTCGATGAGATCTTTCATGTGGAGCCTCCAGGTTAATGTGGTATCCGGTCTGGCCTGCTGTCGGCAGTCAATCCCCGGCGGTTCGGTTCTCTCCCGTAATCAGAACCACTTCGGGATCGATCCCCTTCTCGCCTGCACTGATCTTCGTCCATTTCGCCCAGGTGCCAGTACGGCGAAGAAGGCTCTGCACCGTTTCAGTTACCTGAGCACCCTTCTCCATCCAATTGAAGAACTTCGATTCGTCCACCTTGAGCTCGAGTGGCCTCTTCAGCGGATCGTAGTAGCCCAGTATATCGAGGAACCTGCCGCCTCTTGCCATCCTGGCATCTGCAGCAACGATCCTGTAGAAAGGCTGCTTTGCGCTGCCCATTCGTCTGAGTCGGATCCTTACCAATCGTCACCTCCGGTTGTCAGCGGAACAGATTCGCAAGTCCCTTTCCTGATCTGATCCGCTTCATGAATGTCTTCATCGTCCTAAACTCGGAGAGCAGCCTGTTCACATCGTTTACCGTCGTACCGCTTCCCCGTGCTATCCTCTTGCGTCTGCTGCCCTTTATGATCTCCGGTCTGAGTCTCTCAGCCCTCGTCATCGAGCTGATGATCGCCTCCATCCTTTTCAGTTCGGATGGATCAACATCTGCTCTTGCAGGTTTTATTCTGCCAGGCAACATGTCAAGAATCTCGGTCAGAGATCCCATTTTCTGAACCCGTCTGAGCTCTCCCAGGAAATCCTCGAGCGTGAACGAATCAGTCCTGAACTTCTTCTCGAGCCTGACGGCTTCATCCTGATTATATGCAGTCTGCGCCTTCTCAACGAGCCCCAGGACATCGCCCATCCCGAGAAGCCTGCCGGCGATCCTCTCGGGATCAAAGGTCTCGAGGCCGTCGACCCCCTCTCCGATACCGATGAACTTCACCGGTTTGCCGGTGACTGCCCGGAAGGAGAGGGCGGCCCCTCCCCTGGAATCTCCGTCCATCTTGGTCAGAACAGCTCCGGTAAACCCAATCCTCTCGCCGAACTCCTGAGCCACATTGACCGCATCCTGTCCCGACAGCCCATCAAGAACGAGCAGGATCTCGGCGGCATCGGCGGCATCTCTCAGTCTCTCGAGCTCCCCCATGAGCTCGTCGTCTACATGGAGCCTTCCTGCGGTGTCTGCGATGACTACATCGGTGAATCGCTTGCGTGACACTTCGAGAGCCTCTTCCAGTACAATGACCGGATCATCAGCGGTCCTGCTGGCGTAGAAGTCCACCCCGGCGGTCTCGGCAAGAATCTCCAGCTGGTCGATTGCGGCAGGCCTCCGGAGATCGCATGCCGCCAGGAGGACGGTCTTGCCCTTCTTCGTCCCCAGCCACTTCGCCAGCCTTGCTGCCGTCGTCGTCTTTCCCGACCCCTGCAGACCAATGAGCAGGTACACGAGGGGGGTCTTCCCGGAGAGGGCAGGTTCGACGAGTTCGTGCCCCAGCAATTCAACGAGCTCGTCATGGACTATCTTCACAATCTGCTGGCCGGGTGTGAGGCTCCGCAGCACAGCCTCTCCCCTGGCCTTTTCGTCGACTCTCCTGATGAAGTCACGAGCCACCTGGAAATGGACATCGGCCTCCAGCAGTGCCCTGCGGATCTCCCTCAGGGCATCGCGGATATTGCTCTCGGTGAGTACCCCGCGACCGGTCAGGTTGCGAAACGTATCGGAGAGCCTGCCGGATATCTTCTCGAACAGAACGGTTCTCCTCTCCATGATTCCCGCGGACATTCCTGTCCCGAGAAGCGTGCAAGTATACTCCAAGCAGGTATGCAGTTCAAGGGTAATGCCTGATCGGGCTGATCAGAGTATCAGGTAAGCTGTTGGATCATCCGCGAAGTGAATCGATAGCCGCTGCCATATCGGGTGCAGACGAGATGAAGGACCCGGAAACCAGGATATCGGTTCCCAGTGCGACAAGGCTGGATGCGTTCTCCGAGGTCACCCCCCCATCTACGGACACGAGAGCTTCTTCCCTTCCGGCATCGTCCAGCATCTGCCGGACTTTCCTGATCTTCGGATGTGTTTCGGCGATGTGGCTCTGGCCGCCGTAACCTGGATTCACGGTCATGATCAGGACGAGGTCGAGCCTCTGGAGAACCCATTCCAGGGAATCTGGGGGCGTTGAGGGGTTGAGCGCAACTCCGGCCCTGCAGCCCAGGTCTCGGATCCATGCCAGCATCCGGTCGAGATGATCAACCACTTCGGCATGGACCGTTATGTATCTGCATCCGGCATCCGAGAAGGCTTCCACCAGGTTTGAAGGTTCCGCGACCATGAGATGGGCATCGAGCGGAAGGCTCACCTTCGATCTGAGTGAGGAGGCCACTCCCGCTCCGAAGGTGAGAACGGGAACGAATACGCCATCCATGACGTCGAGGTGGATCATGTCAGCCCCTGCGAGTTCAAGGGCTACCGCCGCCTGTCCCAGCATCCCGTGATCACAACCGAGCAGGGACGGTGCAATGACAGGTCTTCTGCCGTTCATACTACCACTGACCCCATTCCCCGGTTCCGGACCTTCCGATGACAACCGATACGGAGTCACCAGAGCTGCAGGTACTGCCACCTGCAGGGTCCTGTTCGACGATCCTGCCCTCCAGACCAGGCTCGAGAACCTGTCTCTCGCCAGATACCACGAGAACGAGGTCCCTCGAGATGAGTATGCTCTCGGCCTCGGCTGCGGTGAGTCCTGTCAGAACGGGTATTCCCGCCCAGCCTGTAGAGACGAGCAGCCTTACCGGAGTGCTCACGGTCAGACTCCCGGGTTGCCAGGGTGATACGGATATTACGCAGCCCTCGGTAACCCTGGGATGAGGTACCCTCGATCTGCCGGCCGTGTACAACTGCCAGTCGGCGATGAGCTCCTCTGCTTCGGTTGCCTTCAGCCCGACAAGCGATTCCGGATAGTAGGGTCTGTACAGAGGACCGATATTCCAGAAGATGTTAACCGGAGCACCCCTGGGCAGTAGTGCACCAGCGGGAGGATCCTGCCTGACAACCTGCCCCATCGTCTCGAAGGGTCCGTACTCAGACCACTGACCTGCAAGAGTCAGACTGCTCGATTCGATTAGTCTCTGTGCTTCCTGTCTCGTATTGCCTGTGACATCGGGAACCGATACCGGCGCCGAAACCCCGCCTATCGATGAGAGGAAAACTGGTGTCTCGAAGACGATGGGTGAAACGATGCTCCCCACCAGAAAGGCAAGACCGGCAGCAACTGCCGATACAAGCAGGAACCTGAGGATGGCTTTCTTCATTCAGCTCTCTTCCATGCGGCTGCAAACATACCGTCCATCCCGTGCTCAGGTGGGAATATGCTAAGCAGGTCGTCTGTGACAAGCTGTGTCGCAGCGGGAAAGGTGATCCTGCAGAACTCGGGATGATCCCGCTCGAATCGAATTACCTGTTCAGAGTTCTCCTCGGGTTCGAGGCTGCAGGTTGAATAGACAAGCACCCCCCCCGGTCTGAGGGCCGCGGATGCACTGTCCAGGAGCCTGCGCTGAGTTCCGGTACATGCCGAGAGCAGCCCGCTGGACCAGTTCCACCTCGCATCGAATCTCCGGCGGTAGACACCGGTATTCGTGCAGGGGGCATCCACCAGGACCTTGTCGAAACCGCTCCTGAACGGGAGATGCTCACCCGTCGCGACAACGGGGAGGCTAGATGTCCACTGGTACCTGATACCGTTCTCGATCCACTTCTTCATTCTCCGTTCCGACGAATCGAGGGCTGCGACAAACCCGGAAGGTCCGTCGAGATGAGCGGTCTTGCCACCCGGTGCGCAGCCGATCTCGAGCACGCTGAATCCGGGCAGGGACGCCATACCGGCTCCGACTACAGCTGCTGATTCGTCCTGAACGAAGCACCCCCCCGCCTCGACTGCCTTCTGCAGGGAATCGCGATCGATCTTCAGGTATGAAGGCAGCCACTGTCCGGTTTCACCTGAGATGGACTCATTACCACAGCAGCCGCAACTGGATGTCCCGTCAAAGAGCCAGACTCCCAGTCCGGGAACCGAGTTATTCCATTCGAGGAGCCTGCAGGTGCTTTCCCTGCCGTAATGCTCCGTCCATCTCTCGACAAGGTTCTGCGGGTGGGAGTACCGGATGAAAATGGGTGCGCCATCCCTCTCTCCTTCGGCGGAGAGTCTTCGGAGAACGGCGTTTGCATAAGCCTTCTTCTTACGCTCACTAAGCACAGAAACTGTTGCGGAGACGGCCGCGTGAGCGGGTACGTGGAGGATCAGGAGCTGTGTTGCTCCGATCCTGAGGCATGTGAGCAGTTCGGTATCGAGTGAATCGAGAGGTCTCCTGGAGAGGGTGGAGAGCGCGTAATCCAGCCTTGTCCGCCAGACGACAGTCTCCCGGTAGATCCTGTGCGCAAAAGCCCTGTCCGGACCGGTGAGGTTGAGATCGACGGAACTGCCGGCCATGAGCAGCATTGCCTGCCTTCTGGAATCGGTACCCGGGACCTTCATCATGACAGTCCGTTCATTCCGATTGAAAAAGGGGGATATGCACGGCATACCCCCCCACCGGCCGTCCGGGACCGGACGGTATTTACGCTATTCGACGTTTTCCACTCTCTCCATGTCAGGGAAAGCCTGTCTGAGGTTCTTTTCGACACTGAACTGAAGGGTCATGGTTGCGAAAGCGCAGCCTGAGCACGATCCCTTGAGACGGACCTTCACGACTCCGCCGTCCAGGGAGACGAGTTCGATGTCGCCACCGTCCTGCTGCAGCATTGGTCTGATCTTCTCTATCTCAGCCCTCACGTTCTCCTCGTTGAACTCGAGTGCTTCAGTCATTTCAATCGCCCTTTCCCATGATTACGGTCCTAGTATACTGAAGAGACCCGGCATCTGCGAGCGAAACCGGCTACGCGCCGACCTGGGCTATCACAAGCGATACCACTGTCATGAGCTTGATCAGGATATTGAGGGAGGGACCGCTCGTATCCTTGAACGGGTCTCCGACTGTATCGCAGATAACCGCTGCGGAATGCTCGGGAGATCCCTTGCCTCCCATATGTCCCTCTTCGATGTACTTCTTGCCGTTGTCCCAGACACCGCCCGCGTTGGCCATGAAGATCGCCAGAAGAACTCCAGTGACGATGGAGCCGGCGAGAAGACCGCCGAGAGTCTCGGGCCCCTTGTCACCGAAGGCGAAAAACACGATGACTGGAACGGCGATTGCCATGAGCCCCGGCAGTATCATCTCCGAAATGGCACCCTTTGTAGCGATATCGATGCACTTCTCGGTATCCGGATCGACTTTCCCTTCCATCAACCCGCTTATCGTCCTGAACTGCCTCCTGACTTCTTCGACCATCTTCATTGCTGTCTTACCAACGGCCCGGAGAGTTATCGAAGCAAATACGAAGGGCAGCAGTCCGCCGACGAGAAGGCCGGCGACGACATGCGGTCTGAGTATGGATATCGATTCGAGTCCTGCAGCACGGGCGTATGCAGAAAAGAGCGCAAGAGCGGTCAGCGCGGCGGAGCCGATCGCAAATCCTTTGCCCATGGCTGCGGTTGTGTTCCCGAGAGAATCGAGCTGGTCCGTTCTCTCCCTGACCTCGGGAGGCAGCTTCGCCATTTCCGCGATCCCCCCGGCATTGTCGGCGACTGGACCGTAAGCATCGACGGACATCGTCATCCCGACGTTCATCAGCATACCGAGCGCAGCGAGAGCGATCCCGTACAGCCCGGCAAAGCTGTGCGCCAGGAGAATAGCGGCCGCGATGAAGAGTATCGGCAGAATCGTCGATTCCATCCCTGATGCGATTCCTTCGATAATCGTGGTCGCAGGTCCTGTCCTGGTGGCATCAGCAACCCTCCGGACCGGCTTGCCGCTGGTGTAGTACTCCGTTGTCAGACCGATCGCCGTACCCGCGACGATACCGCAGAGAAGAGACCAGAAGACTCCTGTATGCACCCTGAAGAGGAAAACGACACCAAGCCCGAGGAAAACCGATAGAATCGAACTGACGAACGTTGCGTTGCGAAGGACGGCATCGGGTGATCCCCTCCTGCTGAACAGCCTGACGCAGAAGACCCCTGCAATGCTTGCGATCGTCCCGACACCGGCCAGGAGCAGCGGGAGGGCGATTAGTGTCTGTCTGCCCATCTGCGCGACCGATGCGGAATCACCGCGGAAGAGAACGGCCAGCTGGTCAGCGCTCATCCCGAATGCGAGAACCACTGCCGCAATGATACAGCCTACGTAAGACTCGAAGAGGTCCGCACCCATTCCAGCGACGTCACCGACATTGTCCCCGACATTGTCGGCTATGACAGCGGGATTCCGCGGATCGTCTTCGGGTATTCCAGCTTCGATTTTTCCTACTAGATCGGCACCGATGTCTGCACTCTTCGTGTATATCCCTCCCCCGACCCTTGCAAAGAGCGCTATGGAGCTCGCTCCCATACCGAACCCGGCAATGTTCTCCAGGTTGACAAGCGAAGAGCCGTCCAGTCGGAACAGCGAGTTGAGGAAGGACCCGATGCTCGGAATGCCTGAGAATGCGAGGTAGAACAGTGAAATCCCCAGCAGTCCGAGTCCGGCCACAGTCAGACCCATGATACTGCCGCTCTTGAAAGCCATGGTAAGGGCTTCGGAAAGACTGCTCCGGGCTGCATTCGTAGTTCGCACGTTGCCGAGGGTGGCGGCGTCCATGCCTATGTAACCTGCGAGCATGCTGAAACCTGCACCGAATGAGAAAGCGATCGCCGTTCCCAGGCTGACCCCGAAGCCGAGTACGATGGCTACAACCACCACGAAGAGGAGGAGTATCCGGTACTGGGTCCGGAGATAGGTCATCGCTCCGCTGTGAATCTGGTCAGAGAGGCTGCTCATCCTCTCGGTGCCGCAGGGAGCACTCTTCAGAGACCGGTAGATGAACCAGGCTATCAGACCAGTGAGTACTGCGACGACCGGTGCGAAGAGCATGAAGATCGTGTTCTGCATTGCGAGCGTCCCTCCGAGCTGTCAGCCAGCATTTCTCGCCGGCACACTACTGCGGGAAGCGGTTAACAGAGCCGTTTCTACCCCTGTAGAGCCTTTCAGTCAAGACCGGTGAGATGAGATACGTGAACCCGCCCATCCCGCAGCGAAGGACCTGGTTTCGCGGCTAAAGGGCTCCGAACATCACTCATCCGCCCCGCTGCAGAGCCTCTGGATCAGAGAAGATGTCGAATAGCCGGGGAGAAGGTCGACGATCTCGACCCTTCCCCCATTTGATGTGACCGTCTCCGCTCCCACAACGGAATCGACGCTGTAGTCTCCTCCCTTGACGAGAACGTCGGGAAGAAGCCTCCCGATGAGTTCGAAGGGGGTATCCTCTCCGAAGGGGACGACAATATCGACCACACGGAGCGAAGCGAGGATCAGCGCCCTTTCCTCGAGGTCCTGGACTGGCCTGGAGGGCCCCTTCAACCGTCTCACCCCGTCATCGGTATTGAGACCGACAACGAGTACGTCACCGAGGGATGCGGCTCTGTTCAGAATATGGATATGCCCCTTGTGAAGGAGATCGAAGCAGCCGTTCGTAAAAACGACGGACCTGCCGGATGCTCTTAGCGAAGCGCATTCGATTCCCGCCTCAGATGCTGTCAGTATTCTTCCGAGCCGCAAAGGGTCTACCTCCCTGTCTCCCTGAGAATGTCTTCAGCGGTGACGGCGTAGACACCGGGCTCCGCGCACACTGCAGCGGCAGCAAAACTTGCGAGTCTCGCACCCTCCTCCAGAGGTATGCCCGAGCCCAGGGTGAGAGCCATTACGGCGGTGACAGTGTCACCTGCTCCAGATACGTCGAACACGTGCTGTGCCACAGCAGGGAGATGGAGGGGTGAAAGGCCGGGTCTGCAGAGGACCGAACCCTCTTCACCGAGGGTCATAAGCACGCATCCCGCCAGGAGTTTGCTGCACAACTGGTCACCGGCTTTCATGGCATCCTCGATAGAAGCGAGTTCGATGCCCATCGCTCTGGACACCTCTATCCGGTTGGGCTTGAAGAGACTGCAGCCGGTATAGCTCCAGAAGTTCCTGAATTTTGGATCCACAGCTACGGGGATATCACCGCGGGTGGAGGATTCCATCACGCGCTCGACCAGGCCCGGGACGACCGATCCCTTGTCGTAGTCTTCGAAGACCACGGCATCCACTTCCAGGAGTTTGCCCTCGATCTTCCGCCAGAGTTCCTCTGCAGCGTTGCCGTCGACCGCTGTCGTGACTTCCTTGTCGACTCTGATGAGCTGATGACTGCGCGACATTATCCTGGTCTTGGTTGTCGTAGGTCTGCCTGCATCGGTAACTACGCAGTCAACATCGACACCGTCACTCCGCAGGATGTCGAGGAGGAGAGAGCCCTCTCTATCGTTCCCGATGAGACCGGCCAGCAGAGGACTTCCGCCGAGAGACAGGATGTTTCGTGCAACGTTCGCTGCACCGCCGGCCACCCATCTGACGCCGTCAGTATGCAGCGATACGATAGGAACGGGGGCTTCGGGGGAAACTCGAAGAACTTCACCCCTGAGATAATGGTCAAGGATCAGGTCGCCGATCACCAGGATCCGCTGGCCCTCGAATCCTTCGAGCATCTGTCTGACATCTCCATCGGGAAGCACTGTAACCTCCATCAGGTATCAGGCAAAGCTTGACTGGGCATCGTCATGAGTGCATAGCTGTGCCTAGTATTACATACACAAGAGACGAACGGGAGAGAAGATGATGAAACAGGCTCCAAGAATCAATGTCAATCCGGATGATGCGGACGGGGTATACAGCAACCTCGTGCTTGTAGCGTTCTCCAGGGCTGAGTTCGTCCTGGATTTCGCCAGGGTGATGCCAGGAGTCAACACGGCGAAGATTAAATCGCGCATCATTCTCTCCCCTCACAAGGTAAAGCCCCTGATCAAAGCGCTTTCCGGGCAGGTCAAAGCGTACGAGAAGGCGCATGGTAAACTCGAGGAGGGCGACGCCCAGATGCAGATTGGTTTCCAGAATCCGGCAGTCATTCAGGAAGAAACTGAGCTCTCGGAATGAAGAAGGTTCTGCAGGAAGGTCGGAGCGGTGGAACTCAAAGGCCTGCACGACCAGGGAGATGGCTCCCCTGGGTTTTCTCCGTGGTTCTCGCGCTGATACTCTGGATAACGGCCATAACGGACCGGTCGTTCACCGTCTCCATGATCCTCCCGGTCACTCCTCCAGCCCTGCCAGGGGAACTGATGCTGATGAGTGATCTGTCCGCCGAGTCG
>SDBS01006563.1_pt1 | contig 11324 bp, 10 predicted proteins | sample 2277091 | NCBI WGS metagenome assembly SDBS01 (sample SAMN10404972, study PRJNA504765) | marine sediment metagenome | isolation source: marine sediment core GS10_PC15, 163 cmbsf | place: Arctic Ocean: Southern Knipovich Ridge | collected 2010 | reverse complement strand
TTAATCTTTCGGAAATGACCTTTTGTTAACACAGTGAACACGTCGGCCTCTCTACCCGTGAGGGCCTTCCTGTGTCGCGTCTTGAGCATGTGACAGTCGCCACATAACAGCAAACACTTCCCCAGCTCCTTTGCAATCCGAGCTAGGGAGGCATGCACAGTCAGCAGATGGGCGATTGTAGCTGTCTTCTGACTGGGATCTTGATGATCGAAGTCGAATTGACAGCAATACTTATGGCGGGTGGCGGTGGCGGTGGTCACACATGCTTTCAGCTCGCGCCCGCAAGCCGCACAGCTACCGAGGAACAGCTTGTAGTCATTGATCCTTGCCCCCAGGAGATCCTGGCGTTTGCGCACAGATCTTTCTGCTGGAGAGCACTCGTCATCGGGTTTACGCAAGGCCTGGCTCTCTTGATAAGTTTTGAGTTTGTGGCAGCTAGAAAACAAAGAGTAGTAGTAGTGAATAAAAGTAGTGTGGAGGTTCTGAAAAAAGTATAGAAGAATAAACGAGCAAAAGAAGAAGAAAATGGAAAGCACACCAGACGCAGAGAGGCTCACAGTCCTTGAGCTCCCTTTTCAGCTGTCTTATACTCAACTTCGGGAGTTCAATGGTTCTCCCAGAGGGGTATCTCGCTTTCGTTTCTCTATTAATGTGGTCAATCTCTATAATGCGAATATCGGTCACAGAGCATTTAGAGCAGCCCGGACGTCTAAAATTGTCCAAAATAAGCTTCTTCTTCTTGACTAGCCTGCGGTGGATGTGATTACAACAATTTTTGCAACTGTAGTTCAATCCATCGCGACTCCTTACCTCACGACAAAAATCAACATAAGGTAAATATTTCTTACAGTGGGAACACCGCTTGTAACCAGACATTCAGGTGGATGAGTGGGAAGGGTTTAGATCTTCCCCAGGTCTCGTTATTTATGTAGTATGTAATACATGATGTAGGATGCTAGATTAGATTAATGTCCGACCACAAACTCTTTTAATTGCTAGCCTCTAAAAGGAGTATTTAAGACCGATTTTTATCGTATGGATTAACCTCCGCTCGTAAAAATTGTGCACGCCAACAGCGACGCAAGCTAGTCAAGAAGAAGCTTATTTTGGATAATTTTAGACGTCAGGGCTGCTCTAAATGCTCTGTGAAAGACATTCGAATCATTGAAATTGATCATATCTGGAGAGATACCAAAGCGAGATATTCCTCTATTAATGTGATCAATTTCTATGACTCGAATATCTTTCACAGAGCATTTAGAGCAGCCCTGACGTCTAAAATTATCCAAAATAAGCGATGAATGCCCGACCACAAACTCTGCCCTAGCTTCGTTATCTAGGTAACACATGATTTAAGACGCTAGATGAATTTACAGGGGTATATCAGAAGCTGAGCTCTCCTGGGGGCACGAGAGAGTCTTCATGTAAGAGCTAGAGCAGAAGAACACCATGGCTCGCCTACTGCTACTGCTACTGATGACAGTGGCGTTATGGAGAATAACTACGACGCAACTTTCAGACTGCTCACAAGATCCCAGCATCTGCGAGCTCACTTCTAATTTATGTTTCACAGGGTTATGCAATACCAGTAGCGGGCTCTGTTTCCAGAGGTTCGACTGTAATGATGGCGATCCGTGTTCAAATGATAGCTGTGATCCAGAGGTAGGCAACTGCGTGTACAGCCCCGCCTGCGAGGACGGTGATCCCTGTTCTCTCGATGTCTGCCTGGCCAATGGAACCTGCCAGTTCCCGCCGCTCTGCACCAGCAACGACGTTTGCGTTAATAGCAGCTGCGACCCTGAGACAGGGGAGTGCAGACTGAGCGACGTCTGCGATGACGGAAGTGTTTGCACTTTAAACCATTGCAAAGACGTGAGAGGCGAGCCCGTGTGTAGCTACGTGCCCACCTGCTTCGATGGCAACGCTTGTACAAACGATATTTGTGACAACGTTACTGGCAGTTGCTGGCATGAGTTTAAGTGCGACGACAATGATTCGTGCACTGACGACGTATGTTTGAATGGCTGGTGCCTCCACACGCCTTTAGACTGTAATGATGGAAACGAGTGCACAGAGAGTGTCTGCTTAGAAGGTGCTTGTGAAAGCACTGCCCTCAGTGACGGTAGTCTCTGTTTGCAGGGCCACAAAGTGTGTGTGAATGGGTGGTGCGAGATGCCGTCTGTACCTCCAAGCCAACAAAGCGACGGACCGTCTCTAGGTTGGGGGATTGCGCTCTGCATTGTGCTGCTGCTGCTGCTGCTGCTCTGTGTCTTCTGTCTCTATTGCAGCGCCATCTGGAAGCCTGCAGGCTGTATATCGAAATCCTCACGCTGCAAGGGCGTGTTCCGTAGGATATAACAAGACCAATAAAGTGGGATCCCATTATCTAACCAAATTATTATTATTAATATGGGTTTTTCTGAGGACTCCCTTCATGCCGCCCACTTCTCTCCCATCTAACAGAGAATGCAAGAGACAAGACAGGAGGAGTTCCTCCCCCTTCAGCTCTGGCCTGCAGAGCTCACGGCCGCTGTCCTAGGATGGGTGAGCCCGGAGAAAGGGAATGCCTTCCTGCCCCTGCGCTGCATCTGCTGGCACTGGAGGAATGTGATTGACAGCTATCTGATGCCTCGGAGGCTGCTACAGCTGCCACGGCTGTTCTGGGATGATGTGGAGACTCTGGAGAGGGTTCAGAAGCGCTGGCCGAAATGGAGGCTCTACCTCATCTACGTAGTAGAGCTTCCTGAGCTCTCCAGGCTAGAGGGCCTCTATAGCCTAAGCTTGAACTATTGTCGTTCGGTGGAGGATGTGAGTAGCCTGGGCAGGCTGCACACCCTGGAGCTGCATAAGTGTTATGGGCTGAGGGACGTGAGTGGGCTGGGCGGGCTGCACAGCCTCTGTCTGAGCGGCTGTCCTAAGGTGCAGGACGTGAGTGCGCTGGGTAGGGTGCACTGCCTGGATCTGAGTAAATGTGTGGGCGTGAAGGAGGTGAGCGCGCTGGCTGGGGTGCACTGTCTGAACCTGAGCGGCTGTGAGAGGGTGGAGGACGTGAGTGCGCTGGGTAGGGTGCACTGCCTGGATCTGAGTGAATGTGTGGGCGTGAAGGAGGTGAGCGCGCTGGCTGGGGTGCACTGTCTGAACCTGAGCGGCTGTGAGAGGGTGGAGGACGTGAGTGCGCTGGGAGGGCTACATTGCCTGAACCTGAGCTACTGTCCGGGGGTCCAAGACGTGAGTGCCCTGGGCGCGCTGTACAGCCTGAAGCTGAGCCACTGTCAGGGGGTCCAAGACGTGAGTGCCCTGGGCGGGCTGCACACCCTCTGGCTGCGCAACTGCTATGGAGTGAAGGACGTGAGCGACCTGATTGAGGTACACGGCCTCTCCCTGCGCAACTGTGGAGAAGTAAGAGACATAAGTACACTGCGCGGAGTGCACAGCCTGAAGTTGAGCCACTGTCTTGGGGTACGAGACGTGAATGCATTGAGCAGGGTACACCAACTGACCCTGAAGGGCCAGGGAGCGAAGCACATGAGAGATCTGAGTATGATGCGTGAAATGTGCCGACTCATCCCGCCCCGGGCTAGGACTAGGACTAGGCGGCTCAAGAAAAGGAAATATTCAGCTCTTAGGGCTGGGCTGTGTTCTCTGTGTGGGGTGAAGAAGAAGAAGCTGAGTGCTCCCCCCCCCAGGGCTCGGCTTCTCTAGTATATAATAAAACACTAGGATGAATTTCATAGGGGGGGGGGTAAAGAGAAATGGCTTGCCTCCTGTCTCTATTTCTTTTAGCAGTCCTGCTCCTCAACTTTGGGACTGGGACTGGGACTGGGACTAGGGAGGCGCGTCCGGCTTTCTACAGGAACTCCCTTAACGTCCAGACAGAGCTTGCTAACCTAGCCTATATGAATCCTAGCATCTCGACCCATCTGCGAAGTGAGGATGGTGTCCACCACGCCTTTCGACTTCGAGCCACTACTCTGGAGATGGATCCAACAGCTCCCCATTCCTCCGCAGCTCTTATCTGCGGTCAACATGGCAGAGAAGCAATTACGACAGAGCTCTGTATGTTTGTGCTGAGACAGCTTCTAAGCCAGCGCCAACACTTAGAACGCATCCGCAATGGAAGTCTCTCTGTGCTGCTGCTGCCGCTAGCAAACCCTCAAGGACGTGATAGCGCCCTGGAGGTGAACCCCTGCTCCCGCACGAACCCGCGCGGCGTGGATCTTAATCGCAATTGGCCCCAGTTTTTTAACAGGCCTGCGGAGGAGGAGGGGGAGACTCATCCTGGGCCTTACCCCCTAAGTGAGTCTGAGAACCAATTTCTGTACAGCCTGATCTGCCACAATAGCAGCCATTTCGGACCTCCGGACATCTTGATAAACGTACATAGCGGGGAGGAGGCCATTCTTTATGCTTTCGACGGTAGCTTTGTGCCGCCCCAGAATGAGGCCAGGCTGGCCCGCATCGGGAACGCTCTCAGCCTACGCATGGGCTGCCAAGATTGTCAAGTGGGCAGCGGTGTCATGAACTTTTATTCAGCATACGGTACTCTGGTGGACTATGCCCACAAGCAGCTAGGCGTGGAGCTGGCCTTCACCTGGGAGATCTTCCTGAACCGAAGCGCGGAGGCAGCAAACCCCCGGGACTGCCACCACATCTACAACCCGAGCAGTGCCAGCCAGCTGCATGATGTGCTGCAGCGCTGGAGTGACGCCTTTGAGAGCTTGCTGGCTCTGACAGCCCAGAAGAATAAATGATCCCCCCCCCCTCTTTATTCTTGACATCCATTCATGCTATAAGAAGCCTGATCTCCATAATCGTCCATCTCCTTCCATTTCGTGCGCCCCCTCAGGGGCCTCTCTTTCCCTTTCTTTTTTAGGTTCTGTCTCCTTTCGGGTCTCGAAAGGGGGTCAGAGGCTGTCCAGAGTGTGACATAGTAGCTCGTCCAGGGCAGAGCCGCTCCGGGCTGCTTCATGCAGAAAGAAGGTAGAGCCAGAGTGTGCACCTCACAGCCGCGAATCAGCTGCTCCAGCGCCATCCATAATATCTCTATGAAGAGCCAAAGTCTTATCCTGCTATCTATGTTCTCTTGAGCTCCCTTCCTCAACAGAAGATGCGGAATGTCTATCTTAAGTTGTTGCTTGGTCATGAGTATCCAGGAGGCCTCCTGCGCTCCTACAGCACTCTACCCAACCCGCAGTGACCTGGCTCGAGGTCATCAGAAGTACGCCCTCCAGCTGAGAGAGCCCCTGTTCCACATACTGACACAAACTGGTAAAAACGGCCTGTTGAGACTCCAGATCCAGATCCAAGGCTCTCTCTTCTTCCTCCTCCTCCCTCCAGGGGGAAGACATTCCAGGAGGATACTCTCCCCCCCCTCTATTTTTCTAGTTCCTCCAGCTTCACATGGGGGGGGAGACTTGCCAGGGTGTCACTCCGAATGGCTTCAGGCGCCCCACAAGAGGGCCGTGCCGGTCTGCCATCCCCAAATCCGATGTAGAGGAGAGCATCGGGCCCAAACGCCAAATATAGAGTTTTTTTGTTCTCTCTCCCTCAGACAGGAGGAGGAGATGGAGAGTGGTGGTGGTGGGAGAGGAAAGAGAGCACTCGCTCTTGAGGAGCAGCATATGATTTTTCCCTCCCTCTCTCTCCCTTCAGGCATGAAAGGAGATGGAGAGCAGCCTGCTGCAAAACGAGTCAGAATTACTGAGGAGAGCTCTCCCCTTCAGAACTTGCCCACTGAGATGCTAGCGGAGGTGCTCCTCTGGGTAAGCCTGGAGGAGGGTGGGGCCTTCCTGCCCCTCCGCGCCGTCTGCCGCCTCTGGAGGGACCTCATTGATAGCCACACCATGCCCCGCAGGCTACTCCAGCTACCCCAAAAGGATGTGCAGGCCCTGGAGAGGGTTCGGACGCGTTGGCCGGCCTGGAAGCTCCACCTCACTTACCTCTACTGCTTTCCGGAGCTCTCCAGCCTGGCGGGCGTGCACAGCCTCAACTTGACCCACTCCTCTAGAGTGAAGGATGTAAGCAGCCTGGCTGGAGTACACAGCCTGGTCTTGACCCGCTGTATGGGGCTGAGGGACGTGGGGTGCCTGGGCAGGGTGCACAGCCTCTGTCTGAGCAACTGTCCTAAGGTGAGTGACGTGAGTGGGCTGGGCGGGGTGCACAGCCTGGATCTGAGCGGCTGTGAGGGAGTGCAGGACGTGAGTGCCCTAGGCGGGGTGCACAGCCTGGACCTGAGCTGGTGTCCGGGCGTGTGGGACGTGAGTGCGCTGAGCGGGGTGCACAACCTGAATCTAAGTGGCTGTAGGGGGCTGCGCGACGTGAGTGGCCTGGTTGGAGTGCACCACCTGGATCTGAGCTGGTGTAGCGGAGTGGAGGACGTGAGTGGTCTGGCTGGAGTGCGCAGCCTCAACCTGATTGGATGCTACAAGGTGAGAGACGTGAGTGCTCTGGGCAGGCTGTGCAACCTGGAGCTGATGACCTGTATTAGGGTGAGGGTATGCATACCCTCACCCTTGACTTGGGATGATGTGTATCACTGGGAAAAACAGGTGCGCAGGTCAGCGCGTACAGGCTGCACAGTCCGCCCAGTCTGCCAGTGCGGACTGTGCACGTGAGTAACCTCGAGGATCTGAAGGACCAGCTGGCGCTGAACCTCACCTAACCCTAACTGTTTGAGGCATTAACGAACGAACGAACGAATACAGCCTAATTGACTGATTTTGTGTAAATTGGCTCATGTATTCGTTTCCCTCTTATGGGCCTTGGAATAATAAAAAAGGAAAAAATGTTTGTCATTCCCCCCCCCTCCCTCCCATCCCATCAAAGGAGATGGAGAGTGGGAGAGGAAAAAGAGCACTCGCTCTTGAGGAGCAGCAGCACCCCAGGAGAGCTGCAAAACGAGTCAACCTCATGGAGGTCCTTCCCCTTCAGAGCTGGGCTGCTGAGCTCACCGCCTGCGTGCTACAGTGGATCCATCCAGAGGATGGTAATGCCTTCTTGCCCCTTCGGGCCGTCTGCTGGCATTGGAGGAATGTAATTGATAGCTACATCCTGCGCCGAAGGCTGTTGACGCTAGGTCAGAGTAATCTTGCTGCTCTGGAGAGGATACAAACGCGCTGGCCGGACTGGAGGCTCCGTTTCTACTACAAATTTCGTATAGAGCCTCTAGAGCTTGTTTATCTGAGCAGCCTTTACAGCCTGAGTCTGGCCTTCTGTGCGTGGCTGCATGATGTGACTGCCCTGGCCAGGGTGCACACCCTGGATCTAAGTGGCTGTGACGGAGTGAGGGACGTGAGTGCCCTAGCCAAGGTGCACACTCTGGATCTGAGCTACTGTTCTAGGCTGGAGAATGTGGGGTGCCTGGGAGGCCTGCACAGCCTGAGTCTAAGTGGCTGTCGGAGGGTGAGAGACGTGAGCGCGCTGGGAGGCCTGCACAGCCTCAGGCTGAGCTGCTGTCATGGAGTGAGCGATGTGAGCAGCCTCTCCGGGCTGCACAGCCTGGACCTGAGCCACTGCAGTGGAGTGAGCGACGTGAGTGGGCTGGGTGGGCTGCACAGCCTGGACTTGATGGGATGCTTCAGGGTCAGTGACGTGAGTGGCCTGGGCGGACTGCACACTCTGAGGCTCTCTGGCTGTCAGGAAGTGAGGGATGTGAGTGCACTGGCCCGGCTGCACAGCCTGGACTTAGGCGATTGCTGTGGACTTGATGCAGTCTGGGACGTAAGTGTTCTGGCTAGGGTACACAGCCTCTCCCTGTATGAGTGTGGCTGGGTGAGAGACGTGAGTAGCCTAGGCGGGGTGCACAGCCTGGACCTGAGCGGCTGTGAGGCCCTAGAGGACGTGGGGTGCCTGGGCGGAGTGCACAGCCTGGATTTGAGCAGCTGTCCAGGAGTGAGCGACGTGAGTGCTCTGGGCGCTGTGCACACCCTCTCCCTGAGCCACTGTGATGGAGTGGAGGACGTGAGTGCTCTGGCGGGGGTGCACTGCCTGGACCTGAGCGGCTGCCAGGGGGTGAAGGACGTGAGTGCCCTCCGCAGGATACACAGCCTGAATCTGAGCCACTGCGGAGAGGTCCGAGACGTCCAGGCACTGGGTGGGCTACACAGCCTGAACCTGATAGGCTGTACTGGAGTAAGAGATGTGAGTGGCTTGACCAACGTGCACTGCCTGCTCCTAGAATGAATGTATGCTTGATACAGTCAAGCCGCCTCTCCTCCCTGTCCTGACGTAAGGCGATAGGCAACGTATACGTCCTGAGTGTGAAAACATTGTTCTAAATACACCCCCATTTGATACGCTTCATAAGCACAGATCCCGCGTAAGTGGGCTCATTTATTCATTTTCTTTCCTGGTCCTCCCCCCCCCCTCAGCAGCTAGAGATAGAGTCCACAGATGGTGTTGCCATGCTCCACTCCAAACAGGTGCTGCAGGGTGGCAGCCTCCCCACCATCTACAAACATGTTCTCAAAGTGGAGCGTCTCGGGCGTGGCGTACTCAAACACAATACTGTGATGACGTTGTACGTAGACGGACACCTGATGGACACAGAAGTGACTCCTCTCGGGGCTCTCCACCTTCTCCCTGCTGTTGCCGGTGATGTTCAGGTTGTAGCGCTCGCTCAGCACGCCCCTGTTGTTGCGCACCACCATGTAGCAGAGCGGGATGCCCAGGTCCATGGCGCTGATGCCTGCGAGCTCGTCCCGGTGGATGTAGTGCAACATGCTGGCCCTCAGCTGTCGCAGATCCCACTTCCTGTAGGCTGTGCCATTTATAATGTCTGCATCACTGACCGGGAAGCAGCGCGCTTTCACCAAGGCAGTGGCGTACGGCTGCAGCACCACTTCAGGCTGAGAAAGCAACAGATAGAGCATGATCAGGGCCAGCACCAGCAGAAAAAGAGACACCAGGATTGCGGTCATTCGTGTAGACCTGGTGCTGGAGGCAGCCTCTCTTCCTACTCTTGACTTCCTCTGCTCCTGCTGTAGAGCCTTGTTTCGCTGGCTGTGGGGCAGTCGCCTCCGCGCGGTGGGATGACTGGCCTCTACATCTTTGTCATCCTCCTTCTCCTCCTCGATATTATGTACTCTCTCTTTTGGAATCAGGAGCTCTCGCTCCTCCTCCCCCTCTACTTCAGGAGAGTCCTTCTCATGATGCTCTGGCTCTTCTTCTTCTTTTAGAGCTGGATGCAGCGGCTCTTCTCCTAGGGAATCTTTCTCAGGATTAGGATCCGAATCCTGCTCCTCTAGAGACACAGCATCATCACTGGGCTCCATGGGAGGCTTTGTGTGCCTTAAGCTGCGACAGGCTTACATAATAGGAGCCGCTTTTTATTTCCATTTCCCTACCACCAGCTGCTGCTGCTTCCGGGTTGAAGGCCGTACTGAGCATGGTGTCTGCGCAGCACGAAGACCCAGCCCAGATAGAGGGTGGCCGGAATCAGCAGGATGTCATAAAAGTGAAAAATGACGCAGATGATGCCCCTGCCGCTCAGCACGGCGTCTGGGTCAATGATGAACAGCAGCCAGCTCAGCCAGGGGAACACAGTCGTGAAGGAGAAGAAGAAGAGCTTCACAAAGGGGTTCACGCTGATCAGATACTGAATGGCGTGGAAGGCGTTGAAGATGCAGGTCGTGTTGATGTAGCCCACCTCCACGCAGGTCTCATTGCATTTGCTGTTGCTCCAGAGCAGCAGATAGAGCAAGAGCGGCAGCACCAGAACCAGAAGCATCAGGAACTGCTTTCTCCCTTCTAGAGAGTCTCTCTCTTGAGCTGGAGGCTGCGGCTCCTCTTCTGTATTTGGATGCAGCTCCTCCAGAGGTGCAACATCATCACTGGGCTCCATGGGAGACTTTGTGCCCCCTTGAGCTGCGACAGGCTTACATAACAGGAACCGCTTTTTATTCCCATTTCCCTACCACCACCAGCTGGGACCGGCCTGGCCAAACTGAGCATGCTGCCTGCGCAGACGTGCCTGCCAGGCCCCCAGCGTCACACTGGAGATGACGTCAATGCTGGAGCCGTGCAGGTCAATGTGCTCCTCCTCGCTCAGTCGCATGTGCTGCCCCCCAGCGGCAGCAAGCACGCTGGCTGGACTGCCATAGACGGCGCTCAGGTGCTCTCCGTAGTATTGCAGCCTGTTTCCGCGCCAGCGCTGGAGAGCCTGCAGGCTGCGCTCTCGCGCTGCCCCGCTGCCCGTCTCCACTTGTTTGTAGCTCTCCGCAAGCCGTGTGCTGCCTCTCTGCGGATTTAGATCTCCCAGCTGCGCCTGGATGCCCTGTAGCTCTTCGCTCTCCCCACTCACGATAGGAATGCCGCCCGGCGGTACGCCCAAGGAGTAGGTCTGGCGAGGCTGGGCATAGGGATCCCCCGTGCGTGCCTTGTTGGGGTTCATCTCGCTGTCAAACCTGAAGCGCTCAAACTCCCGGTCGTATTCCGTAGTGTCATTGCTCTCGTAGCTCTGGAGGAGGGCGTCGATCTTGTCCGACCTGCGCGCCTTCAAGACGGAGCGAATGCACCGCCACAGCGCCTGCAGCAGGGGCAGCACGAAGACCCAGCCCAGATAGAAGGTGGCCGGAATCAGCAGGATGTCATAAAAGTGGAAGATGACGCAGATGATGCCTCTTCCGCTCAGTATCGCATCCGGGTCAATGATGAACAGCAGCCAGCTCAGCCAGGGGAACACAGCCGTGAAGGAAAAGAAGAAGAGCTTCACAAAGGGGTTCGCGCTGATCAGATACTGTATGGCGTGGAAGCCATTGAAGAAGCGCGCCGGACACCAGATGCAGGTCGTGTTGATGTAGCCCGCCTCCACGCAGGTCTCATTGCCCGTGATGTTCGTGCTGGTCAGGTTCTGGGGGCAGAGGGTGAGGTTCTGAGGGATGTCCGGCATGCAGAGAGGGTTCCGGGGGTTGCTGGTGAAGCAGTCCGTGCCCGCCACGGTCGCAAACTCCTGGGCCAGCAGCCTTCGCCCTGCGCGATTAGTCCTCTGGCTCTTGCTGCTGTAGGGATTGCTGCCACTGGCCTCGCTGTCGCTCCAGAACTGCCGCTCCGCCTGCCCCGTGTCATAGGGCTTGAAGAGCCTGTGCAGAGTGGTGTTCTCTGTGCTCAGCGCCATGAAGACATCCTCCGGGCTGCGATACTTGGTATGCGGCTCCAGCAGCTTCCCGGCCGCCCTCCATGCATGCTGCATACTGTGCAGACCCGTCACATTCCGAAGGGTGGCCAGGTGTTTCTCCAGGAGCTCGTCTTTGACGTGGAAGCGTCGGTGGTGCTCGTAGACACGCTTCGCCGTGGCCCACACATGACTCAGCGGCCCTACCAGCCCC
>SDBS01006562.1_pt1 | contig 11324 bp, 18 predicted proteins | sample 2277091 | NCBI WGS metagenome assembly SDBS01 (sample SAMN10404972, study PRJNA504765) | marine sediment metagenome | isolation source: marine sediment core GS10_PC15, 163 cmbsf | place: Arctic Ocean: Southern Knipovich Ridge | collected 2010 | reverse complement strand
AGCTCCACGCAAACCCCTGAGCCCTCCCTGTCAGAAAACGCTTAGTCTTCGCGCACCACGATCGTGTCAGGGTCGAACGTGGCGCTCTCACCAGTCTCGATCGAGCGAGAGTTCATGAGTGTCGCCCAGTACAGCAACTCACCCGTCCCGCCGGCCACCGTGTCCGTGAACATTCCGAACGAGGTGATTACCGAAGGAGAGGTCCCCTGCCAATCGGTCCAGGTGATGGCCTTGTTGATCTGGGTTTCCCGACCGACTGTGCCATCGGCACGAGCAGACCAGTCCGTTGGACCCGTGACGATCATGCGATCGTTCCCTGCGCCATACACCGCTTCGACTCCAGTCGGACTCGCGAGGGTGTAGTCGTCGTCGGGGTCCGTGGTGAACAGACCAATGTAGATCGGGTTCGTCACCACAGCGGCTCCAGGCGTGATCTGGTTTGTGAACAAAGCCAGTATCTTGTCGCTGTGATCGTGGGTCTTACCGACCATGAACTCCCTCCCTTAACTGATGTCTTCGCCCTGCCCGTCCGACTCAACGCGCACGATCTGCGACTCGTCGAAGCGGATGGCCGAGGACTGAACATAGTGAGCGACCTGGAGCGAGTGCCCGAGGTCAGGAATGATGTCGAAGTGGATCTCTACGTTGGCGTCCCGGCCAAGCACGACAGCCGTCTGGGCGTAGCAGTGGCTCCAGAAGTATTCCACGTCCGCGAGGGACTCGGACTCGGCCATGTCGTGGGTGATCTTCACCGTGGTCGGAATCCAGGTCATGCCCAGGAACTCGGTAATCATTCCGGACATGAGTGGACGCAGAGCGTTGAAGTCCCAGGAAAGGAGTGTGCTCGGGGTCTCAGCCGCCACGTTGGCCAACAGGTGGCCTACCGCACGCGGGTGGATCGCGACGTACCAGCGAACGCCCTGGTTCACGTCGTTCTCCATGAGGATCACACGAGCCTCGATGAACTGCTCAACACGAGCAGCCTGATCCGAGCCAGCGGCAGCCGAGTTGAACTCGGCCAGGACCACCTGGTTGGCTACGTCGAACTGGAACGGAGTACCAGTCCCGCCCGTCACGTCGGCCTCGAAGCCGTCGTTGATGAGGCAGTCATGGAGTCGGTTCACAGCGCCGAGGACCGAGCGGGTGAACTGGCCGTCCGGGCGCAACTGGCGCATGGTACGGACCGTGTCACGCGGGTCGAACTGCTCGGTGTACTCGAAGAAGCCCGGGAGAATCTTCCGACTCTCACGCGGCATGGACTGCGGGTTGTTCGCCACGTTACGAACGGCAGTCCGGTCCACCATCTGGACCTGGTTGTACGAGTGGAGGTTGAGTTCCTCACCCATGATCGTCTCGGTATCGACGGACTGGGTGAGCATGGAGTCGAGCTGGAAAGCCTTCAGGCGAATGAAGTCGGTGTACCCTTGGCGGAAGAACTCAAGGATGTTCTCTTCCGACTGTGGGTGCGCCTCCATGCCGATAACGCCTGCGCATGGAAAGTTTGGCTGGTCGGGCACGGGGTGGTCCCCTCACGAAAGGGTGAACTTGCGTGACGGGGGTGCCCGAACTCTCGGCCCTGTCTGAGGTGCCTGCGGCCCGGCTTGGCGGGGTGCCCGGAAAGGCACCCCACCCTCTACCTTTGGATCACAAGCCTGTCAAGGGGTTTACCGATCGGCGTGGCTGAGGACCCGGGCTCCGGATCGCCGCCGGAGGGGCAAACTGACCACGCCCGTGCTGTTCGATCTCCTTGGCGAACTCCTGACCCCAGTTCACCGCCGGGTTCACGCTCTGGAGCCTGGCGTCCGTGCAGCCGCTGAACCCAGCCACCTGGAGGTCTTTCTGGATCGCCCACCAGTTGTTCAGGGTGGCTTCGTGCTCGGGGCTCTTCCGGTCCATGAAGGCGTCATTCATGGCCAAGGAGCGTCCCTCGGCAGCCAGGTTCGCGAACTTCTGCATCTCTTGCTGTGGGCTTCCAGCCACCTGATTCACCGTTCCTGTGTTCGTCGGCACCTTGTCGTCGCCGTAGAAATCTCCAGCCTTCACCATGAGGTCGATCAGGTAGGGGTGATCCCCTAAGCCCGTTGCCTCCAAGATGTTAGCCAACCGTGGGTCGTTCGCTTTCCAGGTATCGAAGGTCCGTTGCGCCTGCGCGATCCGGGCGTCCGCCTGGTCCCCGTACTGGGCCTTCACCTCGGCCCGCCACTGCTCCCTGGTCGCTCCTATCTGCTGAGTGAGTGCTTCCTGCTGAGCGCTGGACTTGGCGGAGGCAGCCCCGGTGACCGCGTTCCACTGCGCCTCCGTGAGTCCCGCCGCGTGAGCATCCGGACGAATGCCCGCCAACACCTCTTTGAGCGGCGCACCACCCGTGTCCGGTACTTTGTACGTCTCTGCTTCAGCGGGCCTCCCATTCGCGTTCCAGAATTCCCCCCAGTCCTGCGTGGATGCATCCTTCACCGGAGCACGCTGCGTCGAAGAGATCGTCTTGTTCGCCTCCAGGAAACGGTTGGCGAGATCGTTGGAGTCAGTCACCCCGAGAGCGGTGAGCTGGTCCATCTTGTCAAAGCCCTGGAGTGCCTCTGAAAGTTCCACCATGGTTGATTCCTGTTCCCGCTGCGGCTCTCGCGACCTTCATTCTGATCTCTTCAGAGAGCTTGATCCGCTTGATGATCTCCCAGTACACACGCCGTGATCCCTGCCGCATTGCCATGCCGACTGGGTCGATAGGTTCCGGTTCGTTCGCGTGCTCAACGTCCAGCACCTTGTACAGGTCGTCGAGCACCACTCGTCCCTCCGGTGACATGAAAACCGTCTCGTAAGCCATCAGCGTTTGTTGCTGAGAGCTGTTGAAGTCGTAGGTTTGTGCCGTTTTGAATCCCTGCTCCTGCTTCACTATGCCCCCTGTAGTGCCTGCACGCCTTGCAACAGTTGCTCAGGCGAAGCGTTGGTTGCGCTCGCCGCACTGGAGGCTGCCTCCACGTTGGCTCGCTGTTCTTCGGACTCTGCACGCTGCGCCACGAGCGCCTGCTCTGCTTCGATCTCTTCCTCGGTCTTGAAGATCTCAGCCGGCACGTCGGAGAGTCGGCGGTCCACCAACGTGACTTTACGCGGGTCAATGTCGATCAGCCACTCCGGGTTCTGGCTCTGCTGGAAGTAGAAGAACCGGCGTTGGAGGAACTCGTCGATCCGGCGGATAGGGGCCTGCTTCTGAGCGGTGAAGAACGGAGACACGAACTTGGGTCGCAGCTCGATCTCCTCGAACTCCTCCACCAGTAGCTCCAGCTCCGGCAGCTCCCCGGCGTCGAGCATGATCGAGATAACCGACTCCGTCATGGGTCGCATGACCTGGTTGTCGGTGATGTCGGCTGGGGCAGCGAACCGGACAAGGCCACGCTGCTGACGAGCCAAAGTCTCCTCAGCCGATCTGGGCTGGGAGTCCGGCTCGTCGAGCAGTTGGCCCATGAAGCCGTCCCTGATCTGGTCCCTGTCCCCCCGGCGAATCGCGTCCGCAATGTCGTGGCGGCTGCCACTACCGAGAAATTGAGGGGCGAGCTTCTGGAATGGCCTTACCACTATCACCCCGTTGGGTCCAGTGTCCAGGTCAATGGTGCTCTCATCCTCCAGCATGATCGGGGGGTTGAGATCCCTGCCAGTCGCGATGTAAATCTGGCGGGCCAGCTCGTTCAGTCCTGCGGCGTCCGGACGAACCAAGTGCCCGATACCACTACCGTAGGCTTCGCCCCTCACCGTGGTCCAGCGTCCAACAATGTACGGGCTCACGTTGAATCCGCGAACCCTCAGCTCCTCGTGCTTGCCGTCGTTCAGCGCGACCCAGTGACTGATCCAAGGCTTCTGGTCCGGGGGTACGAGCCCGCCTGGGATCCCATCCTGGTTCCGGTAGACGAAGTGGAGGTAGTCCACGTTCTCCATGAGTTCGCCACGGCGCAGGTGCTTGCCCGCCTTCAGTCCCACGTTCTCCTCCCCGAAGAACCGAGCAGCGTGGAGGGCAGTCATGCACATCTTGCGGGCGAACGTCTCCAACCCGTTGGGGCTGTGGCTCCACCAGGTGTCAGTGAAGAACACCGACTTGAACTGGAGACCACCGAAGGTGCTGCCTCGCCGGTTGCGGAGGATCGGCTTGTCCTCCTGGACGTGGAGCGTGGCGTTACCGATGATCGAGAAGTCACGCAGGAAGATCCCGAACTCCTGGTCGAAGTTCGATTGGTCCAGCGCTTTCTGTATCCGTGCGGCTGTGGCGTCGAAGGCTTGCTGCACGTCCAGGTCGTCGGCGAATTCGTCGGGTGGCTCCAACCGTAGCCAGTCTGTGTTGGCTGGTGCCACGCTGCTCTTGATGAGGTTGGCGAACCCGTCCGCAGCAATGGTTGCGGTGGTATCGAACACCCCGTCCACCCGTAGGTCGCCCGGTGATCGCAGCGTGGTGATGTCCCCACGGAACGGGTACATGAGGTCGGTGATCTCCTGGATCGGTTCCTCATGAAGAATGCGCTGGGTCTTCATGTGGTCGAAGATCATCATGAGGGTTCCGAGGTCTTCTCTCGGCATGTCAGCTCCTGAAGAAATCCACCGCCGTTTGACGGAGTTTCGGTCTGTCTCGGTGGCGACCGTGCCTGTCGTAGATCGCCCGGGCATGACGCAGATCCATGAGCCCTTTGACAACCGCGTCGATCGTGTGGTCATCCTGACCACGCTTCACGAGGCCGTTATCAAGCCGGTACTTCCGCTTCTCCTGCTCGAAGTCTCGGCATGGACCGTCGAACACCCGGAACCGACCCGTCTCCATTCGGTCGATCAGTTCCTCCAGGATGTCCATGAGGGCGTTGGATTTCTTGCCGTCCCATGTCACGCGGTGCGCATACTCGGGGCGCATTGCTGCACCCATGTTCCGGTAGCGCTCCGCAACCGTTACGCCGTCCGTCATTCCTCTTGCTGCGTCGTGGGGCCAGGCGCAGGGGATAGTGTGCCCACCCATTCCCTTCAACCGATCGACGTATATCGCCGAGTTCTGTGCTCGGTCTTTGTAGCACTCAACCAGGTAGACGATGTCATTCTGCAAGTCGTAGCAGAGCTTGGCTGCTGCGAAGTAGCCAGTGGTGTGGGGGAAGTCGAGACCGATGATCCAACGCCAAGCGCTGGACAATGAGAAGGGCTCGATCAGCACCTTCTCCATGTTGGTAGGAAGCGCGAGGCCCTCCCCCCTGACAGGTCGGCCGAAGAGTCGGGCCTCGCGCAAAGGGTGGCCGGGTGGATAGCGTCGATAGAGTTTCTCGATCGTCTCCTTCGGTAGGTGATCGCAGTCGTCGATCGTGTAGGGAATGATCGTGCATTCCCCCGACTGGTTCTCCTCGAAGTAGAGATAGAACTCACTCTCGCCTTGCATGGGCGTTTCTGCAATGCGGACGATCCCGCCGGTCACGTTGGTTCGGGCGACCAACTCATCGTAGAACTCGAAGTTGAGGGGCTCCTCGTCACACCCTATCAGGTGGAAGGAGAACCCCATGACAAGCTCGAACCCCTGCTTGTAGGAGAAGGTCTGGCACCGGGACCAGCCGTCGAACTTGCCGTTGGTGTGGTGCTTGACTTTGAAGTGGTCAATGAGGTAGCGGACCTGCCCCCCACTGTAGAGGATCTTGTCTTCGTCAACGCAGGAGGCGGGAATGTATCCGGTGCCGCGCTCGCCATGGGTGCCGAGCATTCGATCGGTGAGGAGGTCCCGGACGTTCTTCGCACTCACTCCGCCGAGCGCTGCGCTGATCGGGTGGTCGAACCTGGGGCCTGTCCACTCGTCTGGGTAGAGCCCACTCAGGTGGTAGGCCATCAACATCGCCAAAGCGGTGGACTTGCCGCCGGCCTGGTTGGGACCGCGCAGCATGACCTGTGACCCGAACGCGACCATGAACTGCCATTGCTTCCGGTTCGGAGCAACGGTTGCGAGTTGGTCAGTCCGTAGCCGATTCGCCAGGACCCGGTTCGCCCGGATCAGGTCGATCAGTCTCCCGTGTTCCGACACTGAATTCCACGTCCTTCGCGTCTTCTGACAGGGCGAGGGCGTGTTGCTTCCTCCGCAAGGTGGCCTGTTCGGTGGCGTCTTGCAGTTCCCGCATCTCAGTCTGGAGTGTTTCTACAATCTCTAGCAGTTCAACGGTACTGAGTTCTTCCAGGTCGTTCCCCTTCTCGTGGTGAATGTGCTCGGCCGATCGCTTCACCAGGGTGTCCCGGAGCACCCCCTGTTGGAGGAGTTTGAAGATAACCTTGTCCGCCTCCTCGATCGCGTCCGGGTCCCCGGAGGAGCGCTTGTCCCAGGCCCGCTGTACCATGTCCACGATGTACTGGCCGAACCGAGCATCCTCGAACAGTTCGCAAACGAACTGCTCGGAAATCATGATCGAATTGACCACCTTCCGCCCCTTGAGGGCCTTGACGCGGGCCTCGTTCCGGTTCACCCTCCAGGCCATCTCCAGCTCCGGGCGCTCCGCCTTGAGGGCGATCATGACCTCGTAGGGGATCTGGAGCTGACGGCAAGCCTGGGAAGGGTGGAGTTGGTCCGGTCCCAGGCACAACAGTAGGAACTGGGTGACCACTCGGTCGGAGATGATCTGTTCTTTCTCCTTGAGGGTCAGGGGGTCTTGGGCAGTCATGACTCGATCCTAACGCACAGGAGGCTCCGGATGAAACACTTGAAGGCCCTAGCAGAGCTGGAGGCCGCTGTCAACAAGGCGATCCTCACAGCCGTAACCGCCCAGGAAGAACTGGTTTCCGGGGAGCGGGTGCTTGAGACCGACTCCTGGATCCAGAATATCTCCTCCAGGGTCCAGACGCTCTACAAGGGGATGCAGGCCCTGGTGGACACAGCGGAGGCCAAGCCGATCCAGGGTGAGCTGTTCCCGCAGAAGAAGCGGGCCGCCAGTTGAATCGGAACGTAGAGCGGTTCATGGAGGACTACCTGCCCACCATCCAACAGGTGGCCCCTGACCGGGAGCAACTCAGGGGGAAGCTCCGCCACATGCTGGTACGGTGGGCTTCGAGGGCGGCGCACGCTGAGACGGACCTCGCCCGGCGGGAGGCGGAGATCCTGTCTGTGCTGGCTCAGGCGGACCGTCGCTGCCGTGGTTTCGACGCAGCCCGGACGATCGGGTGGATCAGGGAACGCCTTGTCAAAAAGTGAAGCCTACGAGATCGTGGAAGAGAGAGTGGACGCCACCCGTTGGGTCTGCCAGGGGTGTGGCCAGCAGTTCCTCGCTGCCGGCGCCCTGAAGTGCCCCTACTGCTACGGGTACGAAGCGGGGTTCAGTGACGCGAAGGAGCGGGCGAAGCAGGTCCCGGGTCGCCTGTTCGCGAAGCTCCTCACTCCGTCGCGGGGAGTGAAGATCCAGTTCCGTGTGCTCGACCAGGACGACAAGCTCATGTTCATCAGACCTGCCCTCCTGAAGTCGAACGAAGAGCAAGCCGTGTGGATCGGTTCATTGTGAAAAGCAGTCGCTAGCTGCCCGGCGGCGGGGCGGCACCTGCCTGCTGCCCCGCCGTTTTTAAGGAGACGAATGTCACCAACTGTTGTGGGAGACTTCCTGACTGACATGGGCGTGCAGAAGCGGTGCGTTGTCTGCGACGAAACGCTGTGGTGGCTCCATGACAAGCACCGGAATCTCGTCCCTTACGACTCCGATCTGAGAAAGCACTTCGACGTATGCCCCGCCGCCATGTTCAACGCCGAACTACGAACGAAGTAATTGACCAAGCACTAGCCAATAGCTCTCGCTATTGGCTAACAATCTTGGGCAAATGCCGGGCCAGAGAACCTTTGCCCGAAGATCTCGAAGATTCCTTGCTAACCCGCGCAGTCGAATGTATGACCGCGTTACACGCTTTTCGGAAGGAGCACGGCCATGACGAAGAGGCAGCCTCGTGTGTTGAGGAAGTATGCGGATGGAGGGAAAGTGCGGAGGCACTACTCCGATCTCGACGAGCACAAGGGCGACGACAAGCAAGACTTCAACGACAGGGTGAGGTGGGCGGTCGAGCATGGCGACGAGCACGAAATGCGTCACGCGATCAAGAAAAGAACTTCCCAAGTTGACTGAGGCGCGGACCGGATAAACAAGACGCGGCTGGGCGAGACAGCGCGAGGCGTGACTAGACTGCGCAAGCCGAGACAAGGTAATCCTGATGACTGGAGGCCAGCCTAGTGGGGACGCGGGGCTGGCCGATTTTACCAATAGCGAAGTGGGGGTACATGCCACTACCAGACGGGTTGCGCAAGATTGAACGAGAGCGGGTGCTGAGCGCGGACGGAGTGTCCAAGGTGCTGTTCACTGCCAAGAGCACGATCGAAGTTGCGGCGATCAGAACCGCCGGCACTGGCAACGTGGCGGTCACCCTGGAGCATTCAGCGGACGGGATCAACTTCGAGACACAGGGTGGAGGGGGATCGTTCGCAATGACGATCAACTCCGGAACCACGCAGTTCGCACAGGGTACGCTGGAGTCGGGTATCTACCGATTGGCCTACGGTCACTCGGGTGCGAGCATGACGTTCGACGTTACGGTCACGGAGCACGACTGACGACTGAGCATGGGGAAGTAAGGGGAATGTTCGACAGGAGACAGTTTCTCAAGGCGGCGGCGATTTCAGTTTTCTCGATTCAACCAACGACCCTACTTCTCGACACGCTGGAGGGCTTCTGCGAAAGCGGAGCCCTCCAGCTACCTTGGTCGAGACGGGGGTTCTTGTTCGCTTGCTTCGAGGGTGAACCGAAGATCAAGCTGACGTTCCAGAGGGGTTTGTACTGGCCGCGTGACGACGTGACTGACGCTGTTCACGAGAGGTGGTTTTCGACACAGTTCCAGATTGGTTGGGCGGAGTGGGACTGCCAACTGGAGAACGAACGGGAGTTAGCGAGAACGAAATACTGGCCCATGGCTGAGACTCGTTTCGACGAGTGGGAAGAGGCGGTACTAGAAGAACTTGGTTACACGGCCTGACCAGACTTCACATGACGAGACAAGACTAGACGGAGCCGGGCGGGAATTGGCAAGGCAAGGAATTGAAGAGTAGGGCCTTCATGACGACGAAGCAACAAGCGTTCTTGCACGAGTGGCCAACCGAGGTCCCACTGTTGGAGAGCCACGACATTCACAAGGGTGGGGCTGCGCACCTGTCAGAGAACGAGGTGCGCTACTGTTGCTCGTCCTGGATCCAAGTGGCGTTCGGGTCGTGCGACAAAGAGGTGCGCGACTTGGTGCGTAAAGAGATCTGGAAGTTGGTAGGGCGAGGGTGGGACCTGAAGTTCCACAAGTGGCCGACCATTCCGTCGTGGAACGACAACCCAATCGTGACGCACGCAATGATCGCTGCCGTTTGGAATGAGGCGATGAATAAGTTAGGATACTTCGACTGAAGCAACCGTAGCGGAAGGAGGTGATCCCAAGGGAATAAAAGGCACTACTGTTGACAGGCTTTCGGCCCTCGGGGTTTAACTAGGTCATGAGAAGTGATCTCGTTTGCATTCACCCCGGGGGTTTTTTATGACCTTGACTTGCCGAGCCCCGCCGTTCCCTACCCTGCCGATCCCTACCCCGCTTAGACTTCGACTCCGGCAACGTGAACTTCTGCCGTAGTCGCGAGTGTCATGTTGAATCGGTAGAACGGTGCTTCGACTGGAGTGGCTGCGAGCATCCGTCCGACTGCAATGCTGACGAGTTCTCCCTCCACCGCAGCCTCCACCCAGTTGACTCCGTCCAGCGAAGTTTCGAGAGCGACGGTGCAGGCGCCGATCGCCAACTGTTGGATTCCCCAGTAGACCGTTGAGCCGGTCTGGATCGAGAAGACCTGGCTGATCTCGGTGGCGGCCCTGGCCAGGTTCCGGTAGGTCACGTCGAGGCTTGCGCCGGTCCCGGAGCCGGAGGTGATCCGGCCCCTGGCTGCGAACCCGGTGTGGCCGTAGACCAGTGGCTCCTCAGTGAAGACTCCCCGATCGGCGATTGCTCCCAGGGTGAGGATCACGCCGAGTGGGTCTGTGTCCACGGTGGCAACGGCCACCACTGCGTCTCGCTCTGGTTGCCGGCCGGCTTCCAGGGTGAGGTCGTCGGTGGCCAGGTAGCCCAAGCCTCCGCCGTCGATTGCGATCGTGGCGATCTCCCGTTGGAGGGGGAAGGCTACGAATCGAACTGCGTCAAGCGGGGTTGCCGCCATTGAACATTCCTTTCAGTTTGTCTCTCTTCCACCAGCCCAGGCCCGCCAGGAGGGTAAGCAGTCCGCCCCCGGATAGCCATTCGATCAGGTGGTGTGCTTCGGAGTGAGGTGGTTCCTCGGGCTCGGGTTCTGGTTCAGGTTCCGGGAGTGGCGGCAGTGGAAGAAGTGGCAGGTTGACGATCTCGACCGGCTGCTTCTGAGGAGGACCCAGGGGAATGTCGATCCAGATCCCGACCGTCCAGAAGCTCCGTTCCTTGACCGAGGGCTCACCAGCAGAGGTGTTCTGCTCGAACGAGACGTTGGACCCGTAGCGATCGTCCTCCACGTTGAATGAAGTGCTGGAGCCCCCGCTGCCACCGCTTGACACAGGGAACCCCAGCACACGATTGACGCCAATGCCGCCCCGGGCTCCAGAGCAGCCAGCCGTCACAAGGAGGTGCACGCTAAGCAGAAGCAGAAGGGTGATCGGGATCTTCATGGTTGCCCATCTTGGATTTGGCGTAGATTCCCCCACCGATCACCAGGGCGGTTCCGATCCCGGTCAGGATCATTCCCAGTGGGCCGCCCACGTCTTCGCCGGTCTCTTTGAACTGGTCACCGATCAGTTCGATCGGGGCCTTGGGCGGAGGCTCGTTGTTGGGCGCATCGCCCTTGGTCTCAGGGCGCTCGAAGAGCCAGCACCCGCTACACAGGCACAGGATCAGGATCAGGGGGATAGAGCGGCTCAGCACCGTCTTCGTCATCAGGCTCCTCCACTGGAGGGGCTTCGCCGGGCACGGGCTTTTCTACACGCAGATCAGCAGGTTGCAAGCCTTTCCGGGCCGGTTGCATTCTCACTCGTCTCTCTCCCACAGTTGCTCCCTTCGCAGTGAATTGTTCCACGTAGAACATAGCCTAAAACCAGAAAACAACGGTGTTAATACCCTATTACTGCAAATTACATGGACAACAATAGGATTCAATTAAGGCTCCCATTGGAATTCAATGGCGTAGATTTATTACGTAATCAAATCAGCCAGCAATGATTATTCACTACACTCCTTTAGCAAATAATAGCGCCCTCCCCTTCTGCTCGATAAATTAGATAACACATTAGGTATCAATATAGATGACAATACGG
>SDBS01006560.1_pt1 | contig 11326 bp, 9 predicted proteins | sample 2277091 | NCBI WGS metagenome assembly SDBS01 (sample SAMN10404972, study PRJNA504765) | marine sediment metagenome | isolation source: marine sediment core GS10_PC15, 163 cmbsf | place: Arctic Ocean: Southern Knipovich Ridge | collected 2010 | reverse complement strand
GTTTTTGGATTTCTTCATCACTCAAGCCCCAATACTCGAAGTTTTGATTGAGCTTGTTGCTCATCATGCCAACAATAATAGTTGGTGGAAATGATTTTTTGTATGCATTGTATCGCTCAATGCCATCGTTATAAGCTTGTTTTGCAAACGCTAATTTATTTTCTGTGCTGACAATCGTTTCTTGTAATTGCAGTGCGTTTTGATCTGCTTTCAAATCGGGGTATTGCTCAAAAACTAAATTTAAATTAGAGGCAATTTTTGAGATGCCATTTTCAGCAGCCATTCTCGATTTTTCATCACCAGACGATTGTGCTTGTTGTGCTTGTCCACGTAAACGTACAACATCTTTTAAGGTCGTTTGCTCATAATCCATGTATTTTTTAACGACATTAATCAATGATTCAAAAACTTTAAATCGTCGATCAAGTTGAATATCAATTTGTTTTTTATCATTCTTAACCGCTTCAATTAAGCGAATTAATTTATTATAAATAGTAACAAAAGCAAAACCTAGAATGGCTAGAACAATGATAAAAATGACAAATAATGACATGATATTTTCTCCAATTTAACTCTCTGGTTGATCATATCACGCTTCATTCGGATAATGAATAGCCAATAAGATTCTAGATCGATGCATACCCATCGCCAATGGAAATGCAAATTTCTGACTGCCATTTTTGCACAAAATGAATCGATTTTAAACGCGCAATAAGAATAACTATTACTTGTTTAAAACCGTTTCATTTTGCACAAAACTGTTTGTCATAATCTTCGCATTTTCAATAACAATGGGTATATATTGCAATGTGGCTACATAGGTAACTTTTTGATTATTATCGAGAATTGCATGAAAATATAATTTATTTCCTTGAAGTGCATTTTGTGAAAGCGAGAGCGATTGTATCGTTTTTCCGTTTATTTTATCTTTCTCGCTGAGAATTTTGATGAGGTTACCTTCGGAAAATATATAAGCAAAAATCCCCGAGCGTCCAGTTTGATCTTTTGCCAAAAAGACAATCAGATCGTTATTACAAGCCATGTTATAAAAGTTTTTAAATAATGCGCCGCCTTGTGGTGAGATAGTTTGCTGGTCGACGGCTTTCGTCAATTTGCCATCTTCATAAGTATAGATGCCTTCTTGTCCCAGTATTCCATTACCGGTAAACGAAACATTGCCATTTTTCGCGTTTAAACAAAGGTCATTGATTTCCTTAAAATATCCCGAGCCATTTGGAATTTCTGTTTTTTGATTGAGAATCATTTTCAGCGAGCCATTTTTCATAAAATAAATGCCAAGTTGATTTTGAGGGCCTGCTCCAACAAATGCAAAACTAGATGTTGAAGAATCTCCCGGTGTAAGTGAAACGGCTTGGATGCTTGCGAATTTCCCCGTGCCCTCAGGAATGTTGGTTTGCAATAACTGATCAAGAGTTGTTTTATTAAGCAGGTCTGTTGATGAAAATTGTTGCGGCGCCGTATCATTGCTTAACACGACCAGCTGAGCTAATGAAATACTATTAATGGCAGAATAGCTGATTAATGGTATCAGCAACAAACCCATCAAAAGTGACAAAAGTAACTTCATAAAAACTCCTCGCAGATAGGGTATGCATTAATTATGCTAAAAGAAAGTATGAGTTATTTTGATTCGTTTATCAAACTTTTTAATTTGTTGATGGATTGAGCTTCAAGTTGGCGGATGCGTTCTGCGGATACTTTATATTTTTTAGCCAAAGTTTGGAGTGTTGCTTTATCATCGCTTAACCAGCGTGCATTAAGAATTTCTTGGCTGCGCACATCAAGTTTTGAAAGGGCAGTGTGCAAGTTTGAAAGTTTATTTTGATCATGCTCTGATGATTCTAGAAACTCAGCTGGATTGTCTATTTCATCTGACGTTAGAAATTGAGCTGGATCATAAACGCTATCGTCACCTGGAGGGGCAACATCAAATGCGCTATCATGATTATGTAATCGAGATTCCATTTCAAGTACATTTTCGGGTGTGACATTTAATGTTTTTGCAACATCATTAACTTCTTCTTTTGTAAACCAACCCAGTCTTTTTTTGCTACTTCGCAAATTAAAAAAGAGTTTTCGTTGGGCTTTCGTCGTTGCAATTTTTACTATGCGCCAGTTTTTCAGAATAAATTCATGCATTTCTGCTTTTATCCAATGCACAGCAAACGAGACTAACCGTACACCAAACTTTGGATCGAATCGTTTGACCGCCTTCATGAGGCCGATGTTGCCTTCTTGAATGAGATCAGCGTGAGATAGACCGTAGCCTGCATAACCTCGAGCGATTTTAACGACAAACCGAAGGTGTGACATCACTAAGCGTCGAGCGGCTTCAAGATCATTTTGCTCACGAAATCGCACGGCTAAATCATGCTCTTCTTCAGCTGAGAGCATCGGAACGTTGTTGATGCGCGTAATATAGGCATCTAAACTACCAACAGGTAGAAATGAATCGGCTAATTGTAGTTGTGTTCCAGGCATAAAAGTCTCTATAAATCAATCTGTTATCTATTTTTCAGTGGGATTTCCGTGTCGCCAATGCTAAAAAAGTTTAGCATCCAAATAGCAGGTTCGCCAATAATAACAGGGATTTTAAAAGTTTCAAGTCATGGATGTCAGGCTTAGCAAGTAGCTCGTATGCAGCGAAGCGAAATACGGGTTCTTTTTGAATCTCGCTGCAAGCTATGAGTCAATGAATCCGAGCAGGGAGTGAGTACACTACCTCGTTTTCGTCATTCCCGGAGTCACGCTGTAAGCGTGATAACCGGGAATCCATATTCCAGAGACTTGAATTAAGAATATAAAAGTTAGGATGTGGAAAGTATGTCGGATTAAAGTTTGACATTATTCAATTTAATAGCAAAATGAGCTTAAGAAAATGGAGCGATATTATGGATAAAAAAGATTTTGTAAAAGCAAAAGTAAGAGCTAGGGTCACCCCTGGCAAAAGCTTGAAGATCTTAAGAGATTTTCAGGAGATGTCGCAGAATGAGTTAGCGCATCTGTCAGGAATATCTCAGTCGAATATCTCAGCTTTTGAGAATGGCTCTAAACAAATTGGTCGAGATACAGCAATTAAGTTTGCGCGGGCGTTGAAAGTACATCCGGCGGTGATACTTTTCCCGGATTATGATGTTAATGCGGTGGCATAAACCAAGACCTATCTAAATCATTGTAGGGGCAAGTTACCTGTCTCTACACTGTATTCCGAATATGTTGTCTCACGGCTAGCCAAGATCCGATGAGTCCCAGAAGACATCCGCTAACGATTAAAAAGAGGGTTGTTTTGACATCAAGTCCATGAAGTTCGAAAACAGAACCATACAATGTTGCTAATCGGGTGACGGGTGCTTGCAACCAGGCCATCGAAAAATCAACCAACAGCCATGCAATAATACTTCCAGTTAAACCGTAAAGCATGCCGCTATATAAAAACGGTCGACGGATAAATCGACTAGAGCCACCAAGCAATTTAATGACATAAATTTCATCACGATGATGTTGTGTTGTTAAGCGAATAGTGTTGCCTATAATGAGAAGCACACCCAGAGCAAACAATAGCATGATTGCTAATAGCGCGCGATGTAACAATAAAAGTATTGCATTAAAGCGTTGCAACCAGTGCATATCGAGTTGTACATTTGAAATGTTCGGTAAATGTTTTAAGCGAGACAATAGTTGCTGAATTTGTAAGTTATTCTGTGCAGAGGTTGTGGGTTGAATAATCAGTACAGAGGGTAAAGGATTCGTTTTCAGGCCAGAAAGAACATTGTTTGCGCCAACATTACGCTGAAATTCTTTTAATCCTTCAGATGGTGAAATATAAGTGACATTCTCAATGCTGTTGTCAGTTTTCAAAATACGGTTTAAGTTATTCACTGAAGCTTGAGTGGTATTCGAATCTAAATATAAAGATATTTGAGCAGAGTCATGTAAGTTATGGCTAATTCCCTGCACATTTTGTAATAAAGTATATAGGCCGAAAGGCAGTGCAAGTGCAATACCAATAACGGCAAACGTCATTAAAGTTGCAAGCGGAGAAATACTGAGTTGGTTGATGCTAATACGAATTGCTTGAATATGGCGTGAGATAAAAATAATAAGCCGAGGCGCGCGCAATGATTTTCTTTTCATGACGAAGCCTCTTGCGTTATACGCCCTTGTTTTAATTCAATAATGCGATAAGGCAAATGCTCAATTAGGTTGATGTTATGAGTTGCGATTAATATGGTTGAGCCAACCTGATTAAAATCAGCAAACAAGCGTATGATTTCAAGCGACAACTCTGGATCTAAATTACCTGTTGGTTCATCGGCAAGAATAATAGGCGGTTTGTTGACAATGGCTCTTGCAATGCTAACGCGCTGTTGTTCACCGCAAGATAAGCTTTCTGGTGAAATGTTTGTTTTATCAAGTAAGCTAACTTTATCAAGGGCTGCATGAACTCGACGACTAATTTCTTGTTTGCGGTAGCCTTCGATAATTAATGGTAAAGCAACATTTTCATAAACTGTGCGATCGAACAAAAGATGCGGGTTTTGAAAAATCAGTCCGATTTTTCGTCGAAAATTTGGAATGTTGCGTGTGTGCAAACGACTTACGTTTTTTCCGTCGACAAGTACAGTGCCGAGTGAAGGTGTTTCAAGTCGTGCAATTAATTTTAGTAATGTGCTTTTTCCTGCGCCTGAATGCCCCGTCAGAAAAGCCATTTCGCCTTTCGGCAAATGCATGCTAACTTGGGATAGTGCCTCAGCAGCAGTTGAGTAACGTTTGCTAACTTGATCAAATCGAATCATTGCATAATACCATTTTGCTTTTTACTAATATAAATGATTGGTGTGAAAATGTATATACCCATTGTCATTGACAATGGGTATAGCTAGCTCAGATTGATTTTCGTCATAGTTTTCTTAGACGAATAATAGAGCCCCGACTTCCTTTCTCTGAAATGGCTCGCTCGGTTCCTCCTCACTGCGCTTTATTTTCAACGAAAGGAAGTCGATGTCCTATCATTCTGTAAGCAAAGCATCCACAAACTCTTGCGCATCAAATGGTTGCAAATCATCAATCTGTTCACCAAAGCCAATGAATCTAATCGGTAGTTTTAATGATTTGGCAATCGCAAAAATAATACCGCCTTTCGCAGTGCCATCGAGTTTTGTGAGTGTGAGTCCAGAAACATTAATTGCGCGATGAAATTCTTTTGCCTGATGAAGTGCGTTTTGACCAATGTTAGCATCGAGCACCAACATCACTTCGTGTGGTGCTGATTTGTCGATTTTCTGAATGACGCGTACAATTTTTTTTAATTCTTCCATTAAATTGTCTTGCGTGTGTAAACGTCCGGCCGTGTCTGCAATTAAAACATCAATATTGCGTGCTTTTGCAGCTTGAAAAGCATCATAGATAACAGAGGCGCTGTCAGAGCCATGTTGTTGCGCGATAACGGGAATATCATTTCGTTCCCCCCATACTTTTAATTGTTCAATTGCGGCTGCACGAAACGTATCGCCAGCGGCCAGCAGGACGGATTTTCCATCTTCTTTAAATCGTTTTGCCAGTTTGCCAATCGTTGTTGTTTTGCCAGAGCCATTAACACCAATCATTAAGATAACAAAAGGTTTGTGATCTGAGTCAAGTGTCATAGGGTCTGATACGGTTTCTAACAAATTGGACATATCTGATTTTAAGGTTGACATGACCGCTTCTGCATTATCGAGTTCTTTGCGTTTTAATCTATTTGTTAAGTCATCAATAAATGTTTGTGTGGCTTCGACGCCAACGTCAGCCATTAATAATTGTGTTTCAATTTCTTCAAGAATTTCTTCATCAATTATTTTTTGGCCTAAAGTAGCCGTGCTAATACCATCAGCAAGTTGATGACGAGTTTTATTTAAACCTTGTTTTAAGCGACTAAAAATACCGGGCTTTTTGGCTGGTTCGTTTTCTTTTGTTTTTCGATTAAATAGTTTTTTCATTGGCGAGATGGTACACGAAATAAACCTATAAAAAAAGGTGTCAGGCATCACATAACCAACATAACTTTCTTGTTTTTAATTTAACTTGAGAAAGTTATGTTGGTTATGTGATGCCTGACACCTTTTACTCAGTCTTTTTTCGTCCAGTCACGAATATGAAGATCACGTTGTGGGAATGCGATAGTGATTCCTAATTCACGAAATGCTTTATCGATGGCCAGTCGCAGTTCGCTTGCAACAACGTACTTAAGATTGACGTTTTTAATGACGCAATAAAGTTTAAATTTTAAGCTGCTGTCCGCGAATTCTTTGAATAATGCCCATGGTTGATATGCCCCTTCTTCATCAATGACTTCGGGATGTTCAGCCGCTATTTTTAACAGGGTTTTTCTAACAAGCTCGGTGTCACTACCATAGATAACACCAACACCCACGGCAATCCGCCCATAGAAATCTTTAAACATTAAATTGGTGACTTGGCGTGAAACTATTTCTGAGTTTGGCACAATCAGATCCGAGTATTGTAATGTTTGGATTTGTGTTGAGCGAAGGCTGATTTTTTTTACGAAGCCTTCTGTATCGCCCACCATGATTCGATCGCCAGGTTTGATAGGCCGTTCAACTAATAAGATAATGCCAGAAACAAAATTGTTTACAATGTTCTGTAATCCGAAGCCGATACCAACAGATAAAGCACCGGCAATAATCGCGAGTCCTGCAAAACTCACACCTGCAATCAAAAGTGCAAAGAGTAATACGATAGAGAAGCCGACATAGCCGACGAATGCAGCTAATGCTTGCTGAGAGCCTCGATTGACATGTTCGCCAGAGTGATGTTCGATGATGGCGCGCAACCATCGAGTGAGCAAAACAGCAATAGTGAAGAAGAATAAAGCTGAAATGATTCTCGTTGGAATGATGTCGATGCCAGCCACTTTGAATCCATCATTAATTGAGCTTATGAGATGTTGGTAATGAATTGCTGAAATCCCCCAAAGCTTGAGTAATGCCAGCGTTAATGCTCCCCAAATTAAGATAAAAAATAAGACTCTCAAGCATACCAACTCAGATAAGTTTTGTTTGGGTTTGATGTTGAGATACTCACGTAAATCTTTTTGCCACGAATAATGGGCTTGCGAAAGACTTCTCAAGCAACCCACGACTATTTTATGAAAAACATAGGCAATAAAACCATAAATAAGCGTCAGTGATATAGCTTTTAAAATAAATGTGACGAGCTGTTGATAGCCTAGCCATTCAGCTGCAATGATGGCAACAAGCAGTAAAGTTAATAAAATACTCGTGATAAGACGCAGCACTTTGTGAGCATTTAGCATTTTCGGGGCGCGATTTATTAGCCACAAAATGCTGAGAAGACTAATTGCAAGCAATGTAATAAAAATCGTTCGCGCAAGTTCGGGAATGTTTTCGTGCAACGGTTGTTGATAAAAGAGTATAAAAAAGATTGTGCCGACAAAGCATAATGTGACAAGCAGTTTTATGCGAACTAAAAGCAATTGCGAAATATGTGTCGTTAGCCCACTAAATGAATCATTTTCGTGGAAAGGATAAAAGAAAAAATGAAGTATCATTAAGATTAAAATATAGAGTGACGAGGTGTAACCAATCTGCATCAAATAAGTGGTTTGTTTGGAGAACAATCCCAAAACTGAAAAGCTAATAGTGAACGCTAGTGTAAATAACAGCATAACAATATAGCGTTTAGTCGTGCTGGCAAGCGTGTATTGTAGTCGTCCAATAAAATTAGTTTTTGGAATGTCAGGCAGTTTTTGTTTGATTGATCGTCGGATTGATAAGCCAAGGAAAAAACCTGTTAAGAGAAACAAACCAATGATGGTTGAAATCAGCCAGTCAAAGTGTTTAAGCCCGCTATTTTTTAAGAACAGTTTAGAGTCAAAATTTTGCAATACAGGACCGGTTAATTTAAAGTTTGCCCAAAGGCGCGCTAAAAATTGTGGTTCGGGTTTTAATAATTTTCGCGTGCTTAATGTTTCAGCCGTTTTACTAAATGCTGAAATTGCTTCGTTAGCACGTAAGACAAATAGTCGGCACTCTGAGCGTTGTTCAGTGTATTCGCCTTTTTTCATTTTAAGATATTTTTGTAGTGACGTTAATTCAGCTTCATTTTTTATTTCAGCTGGAGTTTCTTTCCAAAGTTTTTGAATTCTGCTTAATTCATCTTGTGAGTCTTCAACACAATTTCGAGCTTGCGATTTTAATTGTGTGAGTTGCTTGGCTGCGCTGCCCAAATCTGTTGCATTTAAATTTTGAATAGAAAGTTTAATGGCTAATTTATCCAGCGTGCGGTTTGCTGAGTGAACGTCAAATTGAATTTTAGTATCTGGAAAACTATTTGAGATAGATTGAAAGTGGTGATTTGCAAAAACAACAGAAAATAAGCTAATCAACAAAAAGATCACAAGTCCTGAAATCAGTCTGCGAAGCTTCATTTAGTGATATCCCTATTTTCATGTCAAATAAAGAGCTTAATACAATCGAAGTTGGCAATCAAGTTGTATGAGGATTGAGGATTGAGGATTGAGGATTGAGGATTGAGGATTGAGGATTGAGGAGATCCAATCTTTTTGCTGAACAATATTTCATCAATAAATATGATGCTTATGTGAATAAATAAGTTAAGTTTTGATCGTAGATCGTTTATCCTAGAGGCTCCTCGAAAACGGATCGAAGGAGTATCAATGTCTGATCAAGAAATGCCAGAAAAGCAGGGAGCGGAATCGTCCCAAGAAGTGCCTGCGAAGAAAACTAAAAGTCACGTAAGCCGATTGAAATTATATTTGATTGTCATGCTCATTTTTGCCATCGTGCTGATTGCTGGCTTCATTTGGGTGCAGCGGTCAACGGGATTTTTTTCGAATTTGTTAAATAACAATTCTACTGACCAAGTAAAAGCACTCCAAGCGCAAATTGCTGAGCAAGGCGCACAAATCAGCAGTAATCAATCATCTATCGAACAGCTGACGAGTTCTCAATCAAGTGCTCAAACAGATGGTTCGTTAGTCATGGCCGGGAACCTCGTTTCTTTAGCGAATTTTAGTTTATCCATCGAACATAACGTTCCTGCAACCATTCGGTTATTAAAACAAGCAGAATTATATTTAAACCAAGACAATGGGAAGTTGACGTTAGCATTGAAAGCATCAATTGCTAATGATATTTCACAACTAAATGCAGTTTCGCGGCCCGATGTTGCCAGGCTTTATTTAAGTTTAATGCGTTTAAGAGATGAAGTTAAAACATTGCCGATTGTTGATAAGTATACAAAGCCTTTACAAGAAGAGAACCAACAAAAACCAGCAATCACAGACTCATCTTGGCATCACGCATGGCATAACACGTTAGAGCAACTTAAATCATTAGTGATCATTCGTCATCGAGATCAGGTTATTAAGCCGATAATGACTGTCAAAGAGCAACAGATTGTCATTTATAGTTTGCGCATGTTGTTTTTACAGGCGCAATGGGCTTTGTTGAATCATGAACAACAAATTTATGTGGCCAGTTTGCAAGAAATCCAACAATTGATTAAAGAGAGTTTTCTTCAAACAAGCGCTGAAACAGCCAAGGTGTTAAAAGAGGTTGACCAAGTAGCCAAAGTTAATATTGCGCCCGTTTTGCCGGACATCAGCAAAACGTTGGTCCTCGCTCAAGCATTAAATCAACCTGCTCATCCCAAAGGTGCTGAAAAATGATTAGAGTATTCTGTTATTGCATCATTTTTTTCATAGCAATTTTAATTGGCTTGTTTATACATGCTGATCCAGGTTATATGTTGATGGCTTATCGGCATTGGACAGTTGAAATGCCGTTATGGTTTTTCATTATTGGTTTCTTAGTACTTTTAATAGTGCTGCATTATGGATTTAGTATCTTAGATAGTATTAGAAACATGATGGCACGTTTTCATTACAAGCGCGGTTGGATTAATTTTTACAAAACAAGCACGATGACAAACAAAGGTCTTGTTGCATTAGCCCAAGCGGATTGGAAGCTTGCGGCAAAATATTTACAAAAATCATTATCAAAAAATGAAACACCGTTGGTGAATTTTCTGGCGCTTGCTTACGTTGCCCAAATGCAATATCAAATTGATAAACGCAATGATTATTTGCAAAAAGCACAGTCGGTTGCTCATGGAAATACGGATGCAGTTTTATTAACACAAGTAAAACTCCAGCTGAAAAACGATCAGCCCGAAAAAGCGCTGATCGTTTTAAAAAAATTACAACAACAATCGCCCAAAACCCCCTATATTTTAAGGTTACTCAAGAACGCTTGTTTTGCAGCCGAAGATTGGGAAAGTTTGCTTGAGTTGTTACCTAAATTACAAAAAGCAAAAGTTTTAGAAGGCGCTGCGCTTTTAGAATTTGAAACGCAATTGTATTCCAAGTTGTTTGAGAAATACAAAGATGACTCGGTAAAACTCATAAGCTTGTGGGCAATGTTGCCGAAAAATTTAAAGAATAATCCATCCTTGCTTCGGCAGTATTCAAGAGAATTAATGGAAACTGGAAAGGCCGATGAAGCGCTATCACTATTGACTGATGCATTACAAAAAGAATGGAGCGACGATCTATGTAAACTCTATGGCAAGATTGTTGGCAGGAACCCAGAAGCGCAATATAAACAAGCGATGAAATGGTTAGGAAAACACGACGAAAGCGCCAGTTTATATTTAACTTTAGGTCGAATTGCCGAACGTCGACGTTTGTTTGATGAAGCTGAAAAATATCTTTCGGAAAGTTTATTGTTAGAAGTTCTACCCGAAGCTTATTTAGTTTTGTCCCGCGTCTATGAAGCAACCAATCAAAAAGACAAAGCACTCTCCATGTTTCATAAGTTTGATGAGACATTTTGATTGTAGGGGTCACATAGAATGCGACCCCGTGATGATATTGTTTATTTAAGTATTAATTGTTACCATTATGTGGGACGCCAAAGCTTCTTTGTCCTTTAGTATTGGTAGAGTCCGAAAGCGTGTATTTGTTGGAGGTGTCGCCAAAGAGTTTAGGATCATAATAGACTTTTTCTCTACCCGCAGGATGATGTTTATGTACGCTATGTACAGATCTGTACACATCGCGTGTTTTTGATAGTGTTTTTGTGACTCTTAATTGGATATGTTGAGCAAATCTCTTTGCAACACGCTTTGGCGTATCTTTTTCTTCTTTATAAAAGACCGTTCCAGCGCGCACGGCTTCTTTCTTAAATGCACCGCCTGTATCAACACCGATAGCGGCGCCAAACCCAGCTTCATAATATTGATGAGTCAGTTGGGATGAATC
>SDBS01006558.1_pt1 | contig 11327 bp, 11 predicted proteins | sample 2277091 | NCBI WGS metagenome assembly SDBS01 (sample SAMN10404972, study PRJNA504765) | marine sediment metagenome | isolation source: marine sediment core GS10_PC15, 163 cmbsf | place: Arctic Ocean: Southern Knipovich Ridge | collected 2010 | reverse complement strand
ACATCGTCTGTTGCTTCACTTCCAGCGACAGTATCAGTATCAGTGCCAGAGATTCATATATATAGTACCGTATATACAATCATAACTTAGCCTCCAAGTAAATTATCTTGACCTACGATGACAATCCGACTTATCTAACCCAAAGATATTTCTAACCCCAAATCTAGCAACTGCGCTAATATCAGGTGTAGAGATACGAGACACTGATAATACTTATATTGTATTCATGTCGGATAATGGTTGTAGTTTCAGAGGAAATGATCCCTTGCGGGGAAAAAAGGCTCAGTTGTGGGAAGGAGGTATCCGCGTGCCTTTCGTTATCAGAGGACCGGGCGTCAAGAAGGGTGTATATTGCAGTGAGCCGGTTACCGGATGGGATTTATATAAGACTTTTGCCGATATTATCGGTACTGATGATAAGATTCTGCCGACAGATCTGGATGGATGCAGTATCAAGCTATTGTTTGCTAATCCACAGGCCAATTTGCCGCGAGGTCCGGAAGGACTAGTCTTCCATTTCCCATATGATATTTGCGATTCAGCAATTCGATTGGGCGATTATAAGCTAATCCTTGATTGGGAAAATGCCGAAAAACATCTGTATAATCTAAAGGATGATCTGAGCGAGACAAAAGACATGAGCGAGGAGATGCCTGACAAGACCCAGGAGTTGTTCGTTCAGTTAGCCCGATATCTGAAGGAGGTAAATGCTGAAAATCCGATTGAATTGCAACAAGAACGCGTGGGAGTATTTGAGAAACTCCAGCAGAATATCGGTCAAGATTTACGAAGAATCATGAGCTCACAGGATCCTGATGCCTCTGATCAATGGAGTCACATGAACCTGCGTAGAGGTTTTATTAACAGAACACTAAAGAGCTCACAGGAATCTCTGGAACAATTAAGGGAAAATGTTCTAAGTTTGGGTGTCTTTTGAAATACTACTATTCGCTGTTCCTCAGCAATTAGATAGTCCATACAAGGATAAAATAAAATGGATAATGTTAATTTAGGTAATTCTGGCGTAGAAGTTAGTCAAATATGTTTGGGTACCATGTTTTTTGGGACAAAAGTGGACCAAAAAATGTCTTTTAAACTGTTGGATCAGTATTATGAAGCAGGGGGTCGATTTTTAGACTCGGCCAATAAATATGCCTGCTGGATTGAAGGATTTAGAGGTGGTGAAAGTGAAACGGTTATAGGAAGGTGGATGAGTGAGCGAGAAAATCGCAACGAGATGTTTGTAGCAACAAAACTGGGTTTTGATCATCCTCCTGACGTTCCTACAGGACTAAAAGCCAGACAGATTGAACAGGAATGTGAAAAAAGTTTAACACGGATGCAGATTGATATCATTGATCTTTACTATGCCCATTGTGACGACCGCGACACACCCATGGAAGAAAGCCTTGAGGCATTTAACCGGCTTATACAGGCTGGTAAAATTCGCTTTATCGGTGCCAGTAACTTTATGACATGGCGATTGGAACAAGCCCATTGGATTAGTAAAAATAACAGATGGGCTTCCTATCAATGCATACAACAGGCACATACCTATATCCGTCCCATGCCAGGTGGATGGAATCCCGGCAGAGAATCAGGCAAGGAATTATTCGATTATTGTCGTTCCCGTAAATTGACCCTACTTGCTTATTGTCCATTAAAGCAGGGAGCATACACAAGGAAAAATCGGCCAATTCCCTGGCCAGGCCCTGATGCTGATGCCCGCTTAAAAGTGCTTAATTCTATAGCCAAAGAAAAAATGCTTACACCGAACCAAATCGTCTTTGCCTGGATGATGCAAAGCGATCCAGCTGTGATTCCCATTATGGCAGCCAGTAATTCAGAACAGATGACTGAGAACTTGAACTCTGTAAGAGTAAGACTCAGCAAGGATGATATGGAAAGTTTAGATAATGCATCGGCTTAAGATTATGAATAGCCTCAAGATGAAAGTAATTTGAAGGGATCCTATGAAGGCACTTGTTCTAGAAGGATATAATAAATTGGTTTATAAAGATATGCCTGCTCCCGAAATAAAGTCAGATGAAGTTCTTGTTAAGGTGAAGGCCTGTGGCATATGTGGCAGTGATGTTCATGGAATGGATGGAAGTACAGGTCGCCGTATACCTCCACTCATAATGGGACATGAGGCATCCGGAACTATCGAAAAAGTCGGAGAAAAAGTTAACGTCTGGAAAAAGGGTGACCGGGTGACCTTCGATTCCACCATTTATCCGCTCGATGATTGGTACACGAAAAGGGGACTTTATAATTTAAGCGATAATCGTATGGTTCTTGGGGTATCTCCAAAGGAATATAGTCGTCACGGAGCTTTTGCCGATTTTGTATCTATCCCGCAACACGTCCTATACAAAATCCCCGATGATGTGAGCTTTAATCAGGCTGCCATGGTCGAGCCGGCGGCGGTTGCACTGCATGCAGTGCAACTAACTCCAATTTCATTTAATGACACCGCTGTAGTATTTGGAACTGGAATGGTGGGTTTGTTTGTTATTCAGGCCTTGAGGGCAGCCGGTTGTGGAACGATCGTAGCGGTCGATCTTGAGCAAAATCGCCTGGAATTAGCTAATAATTTTGGTGCCGATTTGGGCATTTTAGCAAACAAACAAAATGTTGTTGATGAAATATGCAACATTTCTGAAGGGCGTGGGGCCGATATCACTTTTGAAGTAGTAGGCATTACATCAACCGTGAAAACTGCCATTGAGAGTGTGCGAAAAGGAGGTACCGTAACACTTGTCGGCAATTTAACACCTGATGTCGAAATCCCGCTTCAATCAGTGGTTACACGTCAAATCAGGCTGCAGGGGAGTTGTGCCATCTGTGGAGAGTATCCGGCCGTCTTAGAAATGATTGCCAGGGGAAAAATTAAAGTGGATGCGATACTTAGCGCTACGGCGCCACTGTCAGAAGGACCAGAGTGGTTCCAACGACTATATAATAAAGAACCGGAATTGATGAAGGTCATCCTAAATCCCTGATAGATTTGGCACATGTATTATAAGATTTCCCACCTTCCCGCCACTCGGGAGGACTCGAAATGACAAGCAATTACAACACCCGTGAAAAGAAGCATTATTAAAAATTAAATATACACTTTAAGGTGTGGGATTAATCCATGGATGAAATTAAAACGGGCATTATTGGCACTGGAAAAGTTGCACATCTTCATGCAGCAGGATTAGTTAATCTAAAGATGTCGAATTTTATAGGCGTCTATAATATTAACTTTGAACGCGCGAAAGCCTTTGCTGAAAAATATAACATAAAAGCACATCCCGATATCGATTCTATGATAACAGATGGTGGTGTTCAGGCGGTCATTATCTGTACACCACATCCCGCTCATGCCGAACCGGCGATCAAAGCGATGGAAGCTGGAGCCCATATACTCATTGAAAAACCATTGGCTTCCTCACTATATGACTGCGACGAGATGATAAAGACGGCAAAGAAGTATAACGTCAAACTTGCCATGATCAGTCAACGGCGTCTTTACGCTCCTGTGCAAAGAATTCGTAAATCGATAGATGATGGGAAATTAGGAAATCTGATTCTTGGCACTGTCAATATGTTCGGTTGGCGGGATAAAGCCTACTACCAGAGTAATACCTGGCGAGGGACATGGAAGGGGGAAGGGGGTGGTGTGTTGGTTAATCAAGCACCGCACCAGCTGGATATTTTACAGTGGTTTATGGGACCTATTGATGAATTATATGGTTGCTGGGGTAACCTGAATCATCCCTACATCGAAGTTGAGGATACATCGGTTGCGATCATCAGATTCAAGAATGGAGGCCTGGGAAATATTCTCGTTACTAACTCTCAAAATCCGGCCTTGTATGGGAAGGTTGCGGTGTTTGGTGACAACGGGGCTGCCGTGGGTGTCCAAACCGATGGTGGGGCGATGTTTGTCGCTGGCATGTCGGCCATAAAAGAACCTCCACTAAACGATCTTTGGACTATTCCCGGGGAAGAGCATTTACTTGATAAGTGGAAAGAAGAAGATACTGAATTTTTTAATCAGATCGATCCTACCAAATATTATCATGAAATACAGATTTGGGATTTCTTAGATGCCATCGCAAAGGATAGAGAATCTTTAGTTACAGGTGAGGAAGGGCGGAAAACAGTCGAAATATTTACGGCTATTTATCGCTCCCAGCGAGATAATAAACCTGTAACTTTTCCCTTAAAACCTGAATTTGCTAGAAACGATTATGATGGTCGTGTACAAGCAAAACATAGGAGTAACCATTATCAATGAAAGTATTAAAAATGGTTCAATTAATGCCCATTCTTCTCTTTATTATATTTTCTTTGAATATAGCAATAGCTGAAAATTGTAAACCAGAGACTGATAAAATAAAAGTGTTTATTGTTGACGGACAAAACGGCCATGGCTGGGTATTGAGCTCTGGAATAATAGCTGAGTTTTTAAAGGAAACTGGACGATTTGTCGTCGATGAGGCAACTAGCCCACCAAAAGGTCACACTTCCGGTTCCCGGTAATTTCCCAATTCTGTATGATAACAAAATAGATGCTCTGGCAGAGTATAGATATGGTAAGCCAGAACTACAGATGAATGAACTCCACTTGGAAATACTATAGCAAACCAATAATGTAAGCAAAATGGCTGAATGGCAAAATCGTGCATAAAAATGATGTATGCCGCGGTACATCAGTTGATCAGGATAATGCGGATATTCACCTGCAAAAAGGCCAAAACTGTCTTCTCATAAAAGTGACACAGGCTGAGGGAGACTTTAAGGATTCACAAGAATTAAACCAATTGAGACCACATATTAGAACCGATTACAGGATTTCGATCATTGTTGGAGGAAAGCCACTTAAATTATGTTTAAAATTAAATGATTTATTATAAAAACAGAGGAGATATCTTTCATGACGACCAGAGCAATTGAAAGAAGAATATTAGGTAAAAGCGGTTTGGAAATTACAAAGATAAGTCTTGGACTTTGGCCTGTCAGCGGTGATGGTTTTGGTCACACCGATGATAAGGATAGCCTGGATACCATCGATGCGGCCTTCGACAAGGGAGTTAATTTTTATGACACAGCCGATGTGTATGGATTTGGGCACAGTGAAAGCTTGTTAGGTAAGGCGATGAAGGGCAGACGAGATAAGTTTATTATCGCCAGTAAAATTGGCTGGATCGGATTTGATGGTGAGAATGGATGTACACAATATACGACGGTTGAAAAACTTATAAAGGCCTTTGAGGAAGCGTTAGTTCGATTAAAGACAGATCATATCGATCTAATGCAAAGCCATATCGATTATCGTGAAAAAACCATGGAAATATTCCTGGAAGGTTTTCATAAATTACAGAAGGAAGGTAAACTTATAGCATACGGTGTTAGCACTAGCGATTTTGAATATTTTAAGGAATTTAATGCAGACGGCAATTGTGCTGCACTGCAAATTGATTACAGCATTCTTAACAGAACGCCGGAAAAAGACTTTTTTCCCTATTGCCAGGAGAATAATATCGGAATTTTAGCCCGAGGTCCATTGGCCATGGGAATTTTAACCGGCAAATTTACTCCCAATTCAAAATTCGGAGAAAAAGACTTCCGCACAGCCTGGCAAGAGGATCCTGAACGACATCGGATATTTCTCGATGATTTAAAAAATGTTGAAAAGCTCAGGCCGCTGGCTGAACATAAGACTCTGGCACAACTGGCTTTGCAGTTTTCAATTGAACATCCTGCTGTCACAGCAGTAATCCCAGGAGCCAAAACAGTCAAGCAGTTAAATGATAATATTCAGGCAGCACTTCTTCCACCACTGACCCGCGAAGAGATGGATGTCATAGATTCGATCTCACCGTCCGGTGGCGGTAGGAAAATCTGGCCGGCATAATAAAAAGGAGCAGTCGATGGAATACAGACAACTAGGCCGCACAGGCGTAAAGGTAAGCCCACTCTGCCTGGGAACGATGTTTTTTGGTGAGAGAATGAATGAAAAAGACTCTTTTGAGATGACCGATGCCTGTATTGATGCCGGGATAAACTTTTTCGATTGCGCTAATGTATATACCGGCGGAAAAAGTGAAGACGTGCTTGGCGATGCCCTGAAAAAAAGCGGCAGACGTGACCGCGTTATTCTGGCGACGAAAGTCCATTTTCCCGTGAACAACGAGGATCCTAATGCCTCGGGCAACAGCAGGCGTCATATACTGGATCAATGCGAGAAAAGTCTCAAAAGGCTGAAAACCGATTATATAGATCTGTACTATTTACACCGACCTCAACCTGCCATACCTGTCGATGAAACTCTGCGGGCACTTGATGATCTTATAAAGACCGGAAAAGTACGTTATATAGGGACTAGCACATTTGCCGCCTGGCAGGTCGTTGAAGCGCTTTGGGTTTCAAAAGAACTGGGATTAAATCGTTTTATTGCTGAACAGCCCCCATATAACATCTTAGACCGTCGTGTAGAGCGTGAATTAAGCTCCTATGGCACAAACCTATGGTATCGCATTGATGCCCTGGAGCCCGATTGCCGAAGGGTTTTTGAGTGACCGCTACCGCAGAGATCAGGAGCCACCGGCTGACAGCCGTGCCGGAATGGATAAAGGTTTGAGAGAACGGCGCATGGTTGATAAGGTGATAACGGTTGTTGAAGGTGTTCAGCAGCTGGCCAAAGAAAAAGGATGCAGCACAGTTCAATTGGCCCTGGCCTGGAATATGCATCAACCGGGAATTACAAGTCCGATCATGGGACCGCGAACCCTAGAACATTTAAAGGATTGCCTGGGATCTCTTGATGTTAAGATTACACAGGAAGATTTGGATCGAATCGACCGACTGGTGCTGCCCGGTAGTGTCGTTTCCGAATACTATGATGCCGATTTCGGTCCACACAAATTCGGGAGGTTTTAAAAGCAAGTGATTTTTTAAAGAACCGGTACCTGGGTTTTTTTTCATTATGGCCAAACAAAAAGACGGGTAATAATTTAATGAATAGAAGAAATTTTTTTAAATCAGGCTTTGGCGGCTTGACTGGTCTTTTTATTAATCGTAGGGGATAGTCAAGTATGAGTGAAAATATCGAATCAAATAAAATATCTAAAGATTCAGTGTTTCAGGATGATATTCAAATTACCCGCATTATATGTTTTAATCTGACCAGCCATCGAATAAAAATGGTTGGTAATAACGCGGTTGGTGGGGTTCATGGGAATACTGCAAAAGAGAGAGTGGTGAGGCTATTCACCAATACGGGAATCGAAGGTATCGGCAGATGCTATTCCCCACAGCAGGTTCTCGTTTCCCTTTTGGGTAGGAATCCATTCGATTATTATCAACCCGACCATATTCGAATTCAAAGTTCACTTAGTGTGCATACCATGCCCATGTGGGACCTAATAGGGAAAGCGTTAAAAAAACCTGTTTATGAACTATTGGGAAATTCCGGCTTCGAAAAGGTTCCGGCTTATGATGGTTCTATCTATTTTAGCGATTTAATGGATGAATATCGGGCTAATTATCCGGATTGATTTCGGGAGGAAATCGACATGGGTCTTGAATCCGGTTTCAGGGCTTTTAAAATAAAGGTTGGGAGAGGCCATAAATGGATGGATCGGAAAGAAGGGGATGCCCGTGATATTGAGGTGTTGAACATTATCCGAAACCATGCCGGTATGGATATTCAAATTGGTATCGATGCCAACGATGGACACAATCTTGCAAGCACCAAACATCTACTAGAATCCTTGCCAAATTTCAACTTTGCATTTATAGAAGAGATGTTTCCGGAGGAGATATATCAGTATCTGGAATTGAAGGAATTTATCTCCGAGCTCGGTTATAGCACTTATATCGCGGATGGAGAATCCCAGAGTTCACCCGTGGGATTAAAACCATTTATTGATGCCCGGGCCATTGACGTGCTTCAGGGTGATATGAATACATATGGCATTGAGGGCATATTGATGGAAGCAGAATGGGCGCGATCTCAAAATCTAAAAATAGCTCCCCATAACTGGGGCTCTCTCTTTGGGTATTATCTTCAGCTTCACATTGGAAAAGCAATTGAAAACTTTTATATGGCAGAATGCGATCCTTTAAAAAGCGATGTCTTAATTGCTGAGGGCTACCGGATTGAAGATGGTTTTGTTACCGTGCCAGATTCACCAGGTTTTGGACTAGTGATTGATGATGATAAATTATCTTCTTCTCCTGATATAGAAATTTTGTTTGATCTTATGTAATTCATAAATAAGATACTTAATATTCCCGAAACTATAAAAATGTATAAAGAATTAAATAGAATTTTATTAATAGTTTTATTTTTTGTTCTGCATTTGGTCCTTTATTCCCAAACAAACCATGATGAGCTAACTTATATTAAGATAAAAGGTGGCTATGCAGAAGCTGAAGGTGGTGGGATTAGAAATCTTTTTTAATGCCTATATGTTCCAGAGGTTTGGTGTGGCAACCTCCATGGCCTGGATTCTTGGTTTTATATTGATGGGATTTACGGTTTTTCAAATGAGACGGCTTTCTAAACTTACTTTTACTACTGCCAACAATGATTAATCTGGGCTATAATAAGATCAGTAAAGGCATAATTTTCATATGGGATTAGAAAATAAAATAATTTTAATACTAATCTTGTATTTTTTTGCTCATTCATCTCTGTTTGCGCAATCACCTCAAATTTCGGATGATATTGTCACTGTAAAGGTTGAAGGAGAATTCGAATCTACAGAAAATGCTTTTACCATAGACGGTAAAATTAGATTGGCAATAGATGAAGCCTTTCTCGAGAAATATCCTAAGATAAGATTATCGAAATCGAACATGCCTCTCAACATAGGGGAGGAGATTGGTACAGAATCTCATTTGTTACTTTCCATAGCCGGAGGAACAGCCCCTGATGTTATTAATGAGTTTACTTTCCGCAAATCGGGGACTTACATCGATAAGGGATTTTTGTATCCATTGGATGAGTGGATCAATAAAAACCTGACAGCTGCAGAAGCAAGAGTACAAGGTATCTATGACGAGAATATCATGTATAAAGATGAATTGGAGCAACGGGTTCTTCCTCAAGCGATGGATGCTATATATACCGATGGTAAGGATGGTAAAAAACATTTCTATGGTTTACCCTGGCATCATGAAGTAAGGGTATTGGCTTATAATAAAATCCTCTTTCGTGAAGCGGGGCTGGATCCACTGAAAGATTATCCAAAGACCTGGGAAGAATTATGGGAAGTGGGTAAAATATTGACACAGCCGGATAAGAGGCAATATGGGTTTTTCGGAGATGCTCCAGCTAATGAATATCTTAGCTGGTCAGCGGCACCCTTTTTTTTATCTATGAATCCAGATAGGGTAAAACGTGATCCAAAGACAAAAGAATGGAGGGCAGTCTTCAATGGCCCGGGTATAACCACTGCTGCTGATTTTTGGATTAAACTGATTTCTGCACCCTGGAAACATCCCACGAGTGGTGAAATTCTAAGAGGCATAGGAGAGTATGATGCAAATATTTGGATGAAATGGTATCGCGATGAAATCGGAATGGTCTTTCTCAATGCGAATGATATTCTTATGAATTATAGTATGTGGATAAATACCTTGAGTTATGATGAAGTAGGTATTGCTCCTATTCCAAAGGCACCCAACGGAAAAAGTGTCTCCGAGTTGTTTGTGTTTTTTAAGGGCATACTTGCTACCTCCACAGATCCCAGGGTGCGGGAAGGGGCCTGGAAGTATGTTCGCTTTGCAGGAAGTGATGAGGCAAGGAAGCTCGCAGTGGATACGTATGTTGAAAATAATTTTGCCAATTTTGTCATGCCGGAATTGTTAATAAAATATGGATATGAAGAATATGTAGATGAAGTACCAAAAGAATGGGCAGAAACGGTTCGCTATAGTTTTAAAAACAGCGTACCAGAACCTTTTGGTAAGAATACACAATTTATTTATCCCTTAATGAGCAGACCGGTTACCAGAGCATTACAAGAAGATTTGGGTGCAAATCCTGATCGCGAATATCGATTGAAAAAGTTACAACAGTATTTTGATGAGGCGGTCGAAATCGCAAATGAAAAAATGATGAAGATTATACCCGAAGATGAAGTCCAGACTCGAAAAATCGTAGCATTCATTGTCGCAACGATAATATTCGTGCTGTTTATTGTTCTGTTTATCTATATTTGGCGTGTATTTACACCTAAACATTTAATTATTTCTGCTCATCAGTCCCATTATAAAAAGTACAAATTCGCTTACCTAATGCTGATGCCAGCCATGTTGGGAGTACTCATTTTTAACTATTATCCACTGGCACGTGGGGCTTTGATGGCTTTCCAGGAGTATAATGTGATTGGTGGATCAGAATATGTCGGTCTAGATAATTTTAGTCTGGTATTCTTTGATAATTATTTTTGGATGTCCATTTTAGTTGCCGGATATTACACTGTCCTATTCCTTGTGATGGTTTTTTTACCTCCGATTTTCCTGGCTATCTTATTAGCAGAAGTTCCGGTTGGCAATGTATTTTTTAGAGTCGTATTCTATCTTCCGGCTGTAATTTCCGGGATTGTGATGATGTTGATGTGGAAAAACTTCTTCAACGCCACAGATCAAGGACTACTGAATCAGGTTGTCGGTCTATTTGGTTTTGAGCCAATTAGGTGGTTGGGGGATAAAAATACGGCGATGATATCTATTATGCTCCCCCAGGCCTGGGCGGGTATGGGGCCTGGGTGTCTGATTTATCTAGCTGCATTAAAAACAGTACCGGATGATCTTTATGAATCGGTTTCTATCGATGGAGGTGGCTTTTTACACCGAATTCGTTATGTAACACTCCCAATAATTAAACCCTTAATCTTGATACAGTTAATATTTGCACTTATCGCAGCATTTCAAGCTGCAGATACGGTTCTGGTCATGACGGCTGGTGGTCCGGACAATGCCACGATGGTAGTGGGATTGGAGATATTCTTCAACGCCTATATGTATCAACGTTTTGGTGTGGCGACTTCTATGGCCTGGATTTTGGGCTTTATCCTGATGGGCTTTACAGTTTTTCAAATGCGACGTTTATCAAGGTTAACTTTTACGACGGCAGATGAAAAGTAAGATTAATCCTATTCAAAGTATGCATATTTAAATTTTGCATGAATCGAGGAATCTAAGATGCCAATAATCATCAACTCCGAGAGAAAGTCAACATATGCACGGATGATTTTTACTATGTGTTATCTTCTACTGTTTATTGGCGGAATGGCAATGGTTTTTCCATTTTTAATTAT
>SDBS01006557.1_pt1 | contig 11327 bp, 12 predicted proteins | sample 2277091 | NCBI WGS metagenome assembly SDBS01 (sample SAMN10404972, study PRJNA504765) | marine sediment metagenome | isolation source: marine sediment core GS10_PC15, 163 cmbsf | place: Arctic Ocean: Southern Knipovich Ridge | collected 2010 | reverse complement strand
GGAGTACGTTAAGATTACAGGGCTAGTTCGGCCTCACCCTAAGATAGGAAAAGAGTCATTATGAGTAATGCAAATAGTACGAGTACCGCACCAATACCACGCTTCACGATGGAGGAGTTGCTACGAGAGGCCGTGGAAGCAGTGCCAACAGACGGGCGATGCATCTTCACGACGAGGGAGCTCGCGAAGCTCTGGGGTTACACGACGCAGAATAGCGCGAGGAGACAGATGGATCTATTGACGGATAAAGGCTGGAAGTTCCCTGCGACGAGGAAGAGTATTCTAACTAGGACTGGCGACTTAACGAGTACTCATGCTTACGCAGTAGTGCCACCGGAAAGTGGTAATGGAGAAACTACTTCGGGAGGTACAGCGTAATGTCAGAGGAGCGAAGGCACAACTACGATTCCCTTGCGATGCTCGTAGAAGAGACGTTGGGGTCATTGAGGGCTAGAGATGGAGACGTCGTTCTTAACGCAGAGCGACTCAAGACAGTAGTAGATACCACGAGGGAGATTAAGGAGCAGCTAATCCTCATGAACGGGCGCGTTAGGGAGAACAAGGAGGATATCATAGCGATTAAGGCTGCGCCGTCGCTAACGAGGGGGTACTATGACACCCAGAGGGAAGCGGTGATCAATCGGATAAGAGTACTCGAAGGAAAGGCTCCTGCTATCGTTCAGAGCCTCGTTATCGGTCTTACGATGGGGGGTGTCATGGCGATGGCGAATTACTTCTTAAGCAGGTCGCCATAGTATAATACAACGTATAATACAATAGAAAAGGAGAGAGTTATGGGCTGGAAAGAATATCAGGAGAAGATCGGAGTCAAGCATAACTTCGGGAAGTATGGCTGCAAGGACTTCTGGGTCATGCTAAGGAGACTCGATTCCTTCCCTTACGGAGAGACGAGGGGCGGGGAGGGAATGACAGCAGAGGATCTAGAGGAAGCGAAGGTTAATCCTAAGAAGGCTGCGGAAGCAAGGGATAAGATGGAGGCAGACCTCATAGGATGTATTCTCGACTGGCATATCGCGGATCCCACGATACAGGATGATAAGGATGTCTCTGCTAAAGAGAAAGCACGCTCTATGCCGCTTCCTACTGTAGAGGACTTATCCCCCCTCACGAAGCTCCCTACTGAGTTCATTGTCTACATGATAGAGAGCTTGCAGCGTGATAGTGAGCTTGCGGAGAAAGTAAAAAAAACGACCACGACTTAATCTGGGCGGCCCTCATGGGAACGGGCGGGGCTGTCCCGTCGTGGGCGATGGAGATACAGCTCATGGAACAGTTCGGCTGGACAGAGAGGGAGTTGTACGAGGATGTGTCGTTGGAGACGGTGATAAAGATAGGAAAGCTGAACGAGATGAAGGGTAAGGCGAACTCTGTTAGGAGTAATATGGCTAAGACGTCTGCGTCTGTGAGAAAGAGGTAGGGTAGGATGGCTGTACAAATCACTACGGGGGAATTCCGCTTTGGCAACTTCCGCTTCGTCTTCCGCATGAGTCCTGTCTGGGACAAGATGGCGAGGGAGTTCGAAGATATTGCGACGAGTATTCTCAGTAAGGAAATGGAGAATGTTGCAAGGGAGATGGGGAAGGAGATGCTAAGGAATATCAAGAAGTTTGCCCTTCCTCATAGCTTCACCGGGAGGCTAGCCGATGCTCGCGTGCCAGCCCACGGAGGTACATGGAGATACTGGATCTCCCCGCCAGGCTTCGGTGGTGGTGCTACTGGCTTGGGCTGGCACATGACCGTTGGCTTACATCAGCCGGAGAGTGTTAGTCCAGCAGTTGGTCGCCCTGTGAGTATGTATGCGAGTGCTATTGAGTTCGGTGCTAAGCCTAGTTATCCTCTAGGAAAGCAGGCACGGCTTCGTATTAAGTCATGGGCCATGGATAAAGGGATGACGGCGACTCAGGCTCATCGTATAGCGAGGGCGATATATCTTCGAGGGACGCGTGCTCAGCCATACTTCGAGCCTGCAGCGAGAGCGACAGCACAGGGGGCGTTGGGATGGCTCGAGGAGGGTGGTACGAACTGGCAGAGTAGAGTAGAAGCGTACTTCGCAGGGTGACAACTCCTCCTGTCAAACAGGAAGCTTCTCAGGACACGCACACTCCAATGAGTCACGTTGCGTCCTAATGGCCGTGCCCCGGCCAAGGATATTCTTTGCAGGATAGGTGAAATATGGGTATACCACTTAATCTAGACGTTGTCGTTAGACAGACTGGAGCAGAAGTATTCGGCCTGCTCGAGAAAGGTATTGCATCTGTGGGACAAGCTGCAGCTGCTAAGACAGCAGCTGGTTTACAGAGTGTCGAGAAGTCCCTACAGGGGGTGATGGCCTTTGCTGGTCCAGTATCTATAGAGCTAGGCTTCATCTCGTCGGCACTGCTTACGCTTTCTCAGCAGGCACAAGTTACTCCTATGCAGCTGGATTTATTAGCCACTCGCTTGGATGATTTTAGAGTAAGTCTTATTAAGGCAAAGTTTCCAGCCCTCGACTTAGAGCAAGCGTTGAGGAAGCTGACGAAGGAGGACTGGGTGCTGCAAGATGGTGTGCAGCGGGCGTCCGATGCCCTTCGCACACAAGCCGTAGCGTTACAAACCGTAGAACGCTCCACTGTTAAAGTCACTCAAAGTACTAAGAGGTCGACCGTTGCAACGAAGAAGGCGACCACTGCCACGAAGTCTATGGGCAGAGAAGCTCGTCTGACAGCACTATCAGGCATGAACGTCCTCTCCTCCGCCACGCAGGGTGTTATGATGGCAATGGGGCTCCTTCAGGGCAGTGTCATGAGTGTCGGTTTCGGTCTCATCTTCCTACGATACTCCATAGCGCCTATAACCCTCGGCGTCGCTGCACTCGTGGCATCTATTGGTGGGGTCGTCAAGGCTATCACCTTCGTTGGCCCTGCGTTCGAGAAACTCGTTGCGGGGCCTATGACTAGGGTAAAGGCAGCAGTAGTAGAAGCAATAGGATACTTCTCTGGCGCTGTCTGGGTAAGAATCATCGTGCCAACCATTCGTATCCTCGCTGATCTTACAGAGAAGTTCCGAGACCTAGCCCTCCAGATGTGGCTCGGCACAGGAGTACAGAAGGCTTGGGGGGAATTGCTAGGAATGATTCAGGGGACCTTCCAGAACCTGAATAGGACAATTAAAGAGCACGGTGGGATTCTAAAGTGGGTAGTGAGGACAGGGTTTATTATAGCGATAAATGTCCTGAAAGGGTTAATTTATCTAATCAACGTTGCTATTAACGTCCTGCCTCAGTTGGCCTATATGTGGCGGAGGCTGTCAAAAGATCTCAAGGGAGTATGGGCTACGCTAGGGTTAGTAGCAGGGGCACTAAAGGAGTTGGGCCTGGACGCAATTATACAAAAGGTAAAAGAGTGGGCACTGGACGCAGACTTATCAGAGATGCTCGTCTTGGCCCTCGCCGTCGTCAAGAACAAGAAGGGAGCACTGATAACACTCCTCTCGAATTTCCTGTTTGAAGAGTTACTCGGGCTATTCACGGACTTTGATGCTGATACTACAAAGTTGTGGACTAGCACGTGGAACTTCGTGAGCGCAGGAGCCTTCATTGGCTTCACAATAGCTGGTCCAAAGGGTGCTATAGTTGGTGTCGCGCTAGGACTACTCATTGGCCTATTCACTAATTTCAAGACAGAGGTCGTAACTGCTAGCTACGAAGTACGTATTGCAGTCGAGAGGATGTCACTCGCTCTATACGAATGGGCTGTACGAAGCAAGGCTGTAACCGGGGACGCCCTGATAAGCGTACAAAACAGTATTGCTAATATGAAGCAGGAGATCGGGGAATACGAGCAGTGGAAAGGAATGGGTAAGCCGTCGCTCGAGTTCTTTCTCGACCAGGACACGACCGTACAGAAGAGTTTTGGCGAGTGGCTGGACGCTATGGAGAAAGCAAGAAACAGGAGGCAGGGGACGACACTGGGAAAGCAGGATATTGTTATCCCGAGCATTGCAGGGTGGCGACAGGAAGATATGTTGACACGGCCAGAAACTAGACCTTACAGCATCGGTGCGGGGATTGCAGGATTGGCTGAAAAGATTACAGTCATCATCACCGGCAACAACATCTACGGTAAGCTCGACGATGAGAACGTGAGAATATGGGCAGGGCAGATAGGCTACGCTTTAACGAGGCGCACTATCACCCGCTACGGAGCAGGATTACCATAAGGACGAGAGAGGACAAGAGAGGATAACATACGATGGCATCACTATCAGTATCGTTCAGAGGAAGTGTCCCCTACGGCATACAAACATTTGACCTAACCATCGAGCTAGGTTTAGGCAAACGAGCTAAGCATTGTAGTGGGAAGCTGTGGATAGATACCGAGAATCACCCTGTAGCTAGGCCACTAACGGGCCAAGAGATCATCATCCACATTGATGGCTCCCTGGCATTCGCTGGCGTTCTCACCCAAGTTGGCGACGAGTGGCTCAACCCTGTAGTCTACAAAGTAACCTTCGATGCCATAGATTACACCTTACAGTTGGATGCTAAGCTCGTGACCGGGACGTTCGAGGAACAAACGTTCCAAGAGAGAATTGAAGCACTACTGACTGAATATGCACCGACCTTTACGTTGGGTGAATTTGAGAGCTCCGAAGATCTAATCCCCGAGCAGAAATACGATTACCGTGAACTCTCTGCTATCTTCGATGAGCTAGCAGAGCTCACTAGTCAATACTTCGAGCTCAAGTTTGATAGATCAGTTAACTTCTTACGGATAGGTAGTCCAGCTCCTATCTGTGCGTTCAATATCGAAGGGACTATTTCAATAAGCGACTTCGTTATCCTTGAAGACTGGTCAGACCTCCACAACGTGCTCGTTATCAAGGACCTCACCATACGGAGTGCTTATAGTATCGACGATACTTTCGTCATCGAGGGCGTACGATCCTTTGTGGCACTAGCTTACCCGCCCTGGTCTGCTGAAGAGACAGTTGTAAAGGTCAAGCATGGCCAGAACCCGTGGGTGACTAGGACATCTGTGTTAGACCCACTCGGGGCACAGAGTGAATACGAGATGTATCGGGGGGAGGGAGAGGAGTCAGCAGAGGACCTAGCAATACGAATCGCAGCATTAGAGGTAGAGCGGCAAGAGCTCGTTGATGGTACCACAGGGGACGCTTACGTTTGTATCTGGAATATGGGAATTCGATTCCCAGGGGTTGACCTTCCAGAAGACGGAGACATCATTCGTGTCAGCTATCCCTTTGAACGAAGGGACCAAGTGCTAGAGTCTAGAGATCTAACCTCCATCGCTGTCATGGCGGCGCGAGAGAGTACGGACGGTATCCACGAGAAGGTCATCAGTCTACCTGCGCTACATGCCGTCAGCTTACGTTCTGCTACAGACTATGCAGAGATGTTGCTAGCAAGAGGTGCCTGGCCTTCAATAACGGGGTCCTTCCAAACATATACAACAGGGTGGGAGCCTGGACAGGAGTTCACAATAAGCTCTGCAGTACGGTCGATTACGGACCCTCGCCCAGATGTTGGGGACCTACGAGTGTGGGTCAGTAGGGTGATTAAGACGATCACTGCAGTAGAGGATGATGGGGGGACGTTTAAGATACACCACGAGGTAGACTTCACTAGCCAGCCACAGGCTGTGCCCATCCCTTTGGACGAGTTCTTGCATAGAATAGTAGACCAGTCGGCACGGATAAGTCCGCCGGGGACTCCTCCTGTTGTAGTAGTGACTACGACGACAACACTGGCACCGGTGGCATACACCACGTCGACGACGATGCTACCGCGACCTCTTCTCATGACTAAGTATACAGAGTTAACATATTAGGGAGATGTAGACATGGTTGAGATTGGAAGAACGCCTGCTGCAATGCATACCGGAGCGACAATTGGAGATCTACAATGGACTGGCACGATAGATTCGGACAATACATGGTTTGTCGTAGAGACCAGTATAGGTAACCCTCGCACTCTCAGGGTGCGGGGCAGCCAACTGCTAACCAAGGCACAGGTTATGTTCTGTGTCCCAGGGACATTGTCAGTAGATGATGACCCTGCCCCTTGGTTCATCTGTGGCGCAGAAAATGGGCTCTACATTATTGGTATTGCCCTCGTCGTTAAGACCCCTGGCACAGTGCGGAGTATTATCGTGGATGTAGAAAAGAGCGCTGATGGGGGCACTACGTGGACAAGCATCTTTGGCGCACCATGGATATCCGGAGCACACGATGGCCCTGAGAACTCAGCTACCTTAATTAGCAGTGGTGGCGCATTTACTACGAGCATGGAGGGGCTTGTGATCGAAAGAGCTATACCTCATGCAGCGACAGGAACGATTACTACTGTAATCTCGAGCACTGAACTCCTCGCGAGTTTCGGTGATTGGGATATATCGACCTCCGATCAATATCTCATCGCTATTGGAGGTGGGATCCTTCCTAACGAGCGCGTGGGGATAGGGGCGTCGGCAGTGGTGGGTATAGCGACACTTCTTCAGGACCAGTTACTGCGAGTGGGCATCGAGCAAGCTGACGGTGCTGACTTGACAGTAAGTGTGAGAGTGAGTCCACTGTAAAGGTGAAGTGATGGGTAAAGAGAGAATATGGCTAATCCAAACATTCTAGGTGTCCCTCGCTACGGCGGTACAATATACGCCTCTGAAGATTACGGTGTCACCTGGTCCTCTGTAATCTCAGTACCGGATACATTCCGTATCCATGCACTTGCCTACCTCGATAACGGTGTTGTGATAGCAACTCTCACTGACAACGATGATTTGCTCCTACGCTCTACTGACTATGGGCAGAACTGGGCTGGGCTCTACTTAGGCACCACTATACCTATCCGTCACTCAACAGCCTGCGTAAGTCTGGGTAGTGGTGTTGCGTTAATTGTAGTCGATCTTTACAAAGGTGACTACGTTGCGATACACACTCCGTTACCGCGAATTCTGAAAACCACTGACTACGGAGTAACTTGGGTGGATCAGGGGGTAGTTGGTGATATCTGGTATGACATCAACTGGATTAGAAAGCTATGCTACCTAGGAGGCGGAATTGTCCTAGCTGGGACAGTTGCAATGCCTGGGCATAAAGGTGGTTGGATATTACGTTCAATTGATTCTGGCGCTACCTGGGCAAGGGTTTTCAACACAAACAGTGGAACTCATATCCACATTAGCAACCTTGGTGGCGGTGAAGCACTTTGCGGAACGTACTATGTCTACGACAGAGTTCCAGTAATCTATAAGACAACAGATTGGGGTGCGAACTGGTCTCTTTTTCTAGAGATTCCAGTAGGCGGTACGCCTGGCGACTTGCTACCTGGTGATAACATCATGGACAGTATGGCTTACTTAGGCGGAACCAGCCTCCTTGTTACACGATGCTGTATGTGGGGATACGATGACGAAGGAGTAGCGAGTCAGGATTTCATTAGCACCATCTGGAGGTCTACCGATGATGGGCAGAGCTGGACGAATAGAGAATCGTTCCAAGCAACAGAGAATACTTCTGAGGTGCCTAAGGCGAGCTCTGGTGGACTAGGGACTGTTGTACCTCCACTACTCGATACGGCAACACCATTTAAGAGATTTAAGATAGACGATGAGGGGTTGCAAGCTGATAACTCTATATTAGGTATTGGGCGCGGTGGGACAATGCGCTCGGCTAATAGCGGCTTAAGCTTCACTCCTATTGACGAGGAAGCTATCTTAGCTAGATTCCTGCATCTCCCGTAGGGGAAGTGCTTTATAACTGAGAGGGGGTTGATAAACAATGGCAGATCCAGGTCTTATGCTAGCAATTGAATTTCAAGACATTTATAGATCTCCGAACTTCGGTGTTAGCTGGTCACTGATTAGGCAGGACTATCGTATCCATGACATTATGTATATGGGTAGCGGGGTCGTAATCGCTGCCCTACGAATAGGGCCGTATGATATAGGAGGACGCCCGACCGGTGATAGCAAGTACTTGCGATCTACTGATTATGGGCAGACATTTAGTGTCATTGATTACAACAACCCTCTCTATATGGGTACCACTGCTTGTGTAAGCCTCGGTGGTGGAGTTGGCTTGATGTCGGTTTACCCTCATGACAAGAAGATGGGAAAGGTAGAGTTGCCTCACCCTCGAATTATAAGAACTACTAATTATGGGCTGACTTGGGTAGACAATGGATATCTCGATGCGTGGCGGGCCTCAATTAAATTTACCCGTGATATCTGTGCTCTAACTAGTCAAATTATCCTATGTGGGGGAAATACTCCTGGCAGTTGGGGCGGAGGTGCTGGCACACGTGGGTTGATCTTCCGTTCTACCGATGGTGGCGTAACGTTTGACATGATCTTCGCTACAGGGGGTACTCCCATCACTCATTTTCTTCACCTTGGTGGTGGAACGGTCCTCGTCACAGAAAGCGATAAGATTTTCAAGTCTACAGACTGGGGGGTGACATGGGCAGAGTTCTCTAATATAGAGCTACTTGTGTACGATGATCGGTGGAATCCACGTATAAATAGACCAGCAGGGTTTACTAGCTTGGTCTATCTCGGGAGTGGAGTAATACTAGCTACGGCATATTCGCAATGGTTGCAGTTCAAGCGTCCACCTAGAGAAACTTGGGGTCAGAAGCCCTGTCGGGCCGCTGCTATAATTCGCTCAACTGATTCTGGTGCTACCTGGACTACAATCCACTTTAACGAAAGCTGGATAAATGATACTACGACTGGCCCCTTTACTACATATTCCTTGGACGAGGACGGAGAACAGATCAATGGAACGATCCTATGCCATACCAATTTTGGAATCCTACGCTCTCCTAACAAAGGTCTAACTTGGTCAAACATTGGTGGCCCAATTGGTAGCGGTGTTCCTGGCACCGAGGAACAAGGAAGGTATTTTACACATCTACCACCAATTGGTCCAACTACCTCTACCTCTACAACTAGCACTTCTACCTCAACGAGTACAACAACTACTCTTACGAGCACTACTACTAGTACAACGACTTACACTACCAGTACTTCTACAACCTTGGCAGATTACTATATCACTACAGACGATCCCAACGAACTCATTACGATTATGTCTGAGTGTGATAGTGGAACTATTATAGATCTAAATGGAGACAGCACCTATACTCTCACAGAGGTAAATAACGTCCTGGAAGGCCCTAACGGGCTACCAGTTGTCTCTAAAACCCTGATAATAAGAGGTAACGGTGCAACAATCGAACGGAGTAGCGCAGATGGCACACCCTTACTCCGCTTCTTCTACGTCGCGAGTGCTGGCGACTTAACACTGTACGATATGACTCTCAAGAATGGAGATGTTGGCTAATGAGCTATGGTGGCGCTATCTTCAGTCGCGGCGACGTGACACTCGTGAATGTTAATATTGTCGGCAACAACGCTGGTAACGGCGAGGGTGGAGGCGGTGGAGGCATCTACACTGTGTGCGGTAGTGGGATGTTAACCGTCCGCGATTCCATGTTTAAGGATAACACCGCTCTGCACGGAGGAGCAATCCTCAGCCATCACCATGCAGGTATCACTGACGTCCGTAACTCCATATTCATAGATAACAGTGCTATCTCCGGAGGTGGCGTCTATGCTCCCCTGGGCGAAGTGTGGATCAGTAACAGTGAGATATCGAGTAACGTCGCGACGGTGAGGGGAGGAGGGGTCTTCAGGGTAGCAGGGGAAGTGACATCTACAGAATCGGCTGTCTTGGCGAACACTGCACCGACTGATCCGGACGAAGGTGGGTATAATTAATAAGGGGAGTGAGAGAATGAGGGAGATTAGAGGACGGAATTCGAAGTGTATGCGAGCTAGAGATGAATGGGAGAGACTATTGCTCTGGGAGGTCTCTAGTATCTCAGGGGTAGGATTAGCGGTGAGCTTGAAGGTGAGGCAGTAATGGCAGATTGGACGATTGAGACAGCAGGCTTAGTTCTATACTGTAAGAGGTCGTACACTGTACGCTGCGAGATCTGTGCCGATTGTACCCTCACAGTTAGCTTGCGAGTAACGGAGGTATAGCTGATGTCCTACCCTAAGTGGCTAACGCGTGCAGCTCCAGCAACAACTATCGAGGCCTTCGTAATGCATTCCGAAACTCTGTATTTTATTTCCGGCCTCAACCTTTACCGCCTTGATAGTTGGTGCGAAGAGCCGGACTACGTTATGCTAGCAACAACGACGTGGATGCACGCAATTCCGGCACTGCCGCCTGCGTACACAAACGACGACGGCTCTCCCAACTGGGCAATGTGCTCGGCGCAAGGCCTAATATGGATCACAGCTTCGAAGGAGCTATATACCTACGACCCAGTCGCAGACATACTAGGCGGGCCTTATGCGCCCCCTACAGCGGAAGCCAGTCAGGCATTCTATGATGTAGCAGAATATAACAACGAGATTCACATCCTGGAGCGCTTTAGTAGTGCCGGGGGGCGTGTCCGACTCCTCAAGTTCAGTGGAGTTGCCCTTGTCGCGGTTTATCAATACCCGAATCCAGCCGCCTCGGCTTTCGGTTCCCTGGAGGTATTCCAAGGCAAGCTCTATTTTCCAGCTTCTCATCGGCTAATGTCGTGGAACGGCTTAGCGGCAGTTACGGAGCATACTTTTACTACTAATCACTCGGTCGGTGCCATGTACAATCTTAACGACACGATACTGTACGTGGGAACTGGAGGATACAACTGGGGCACCTTTACGCCGGCAAGGGTACATTCGTGGGATGGGGCCGCTATGAATTTCATTGTAACTATCCTCGTTGAATCCCACGAGTCTAATACAGGGTTCCCTAGGGTGTTCGCCTATAGGAATCCAAACGAGTTGTATGTCTTCCTTTACTACCGTGTCTGGGTCGGTGCACTATTTGCAAGTAGGGTCTACTTAGTAGACCTTGCAGGCGCAACATCTACTACGAATGATATCGAGCCAGTTTACATTCGCGACCGTGGGCTCATATATAACCCCCACGCCGATACTGTGTGGGCTGGTCCCCTTCGTACAAAGGTGTGGACTTTTCATCCCTGCGGTGTAGCTCGCACCTATTTCTTCCTAGCATGAGGAATCAACCCCTCGCGAAGGGCAAGCAGCACCTCTTTACCCCCATTTGACAAATATTCAGTTATATGGTACAATCTGGGAGGAATGAAGATAAGTAGCCTCGATAGACTGACTGGAGAGAGGAGTTAACAGAAGATGAAGAATATTGCGGTACTTTTGGATTTCTATGCCTACGATCCGGCGTATAGCCTCTGCACTGTTGCTCAGACTCAAATTCTCATGCTC
>SDBS01006556.1_pt1 | contig 11328 bp, 9 predicted proteins | sample 2277091 | NCBI WGS metagenome assembly SDBS01 (sample SAMN10404972, study PRJNA504765) | marine sediment metagenome | isolation source: marine sediment core GS10_PC15, 163 cmbsf | place: Arctic Ocean: Southern Knipovich Ridge | collected 2010 | reverse complement strand
ATATTTTTATATAGATTTAATTTTTATTTAGGTACTTTAATCATCCCAAACTTTTGAAGCGAGCAAGTGGTCTATCCTAGTCTTCCGAGGTCGTATGAATTTTGTATGATGTTCTTTTCGTTCTAATAAAAGGGCTTTCTCTCGATTTTTTGAATTAACGATAAAAACTTCTAAGTTACCTTCATCGAGAAAAATATGATTAAAACAGGGGTAATCATCAGATCGAACCTTATTTGAAGTTGAGGTACCACAGTAAAGAAAAGTTGTACTTGAGTTGTCTTCCCAATCTATAATATATGCATGAGGCACATGACGGTGTCCCATTAAAATTAAGTCTACTTCAAAATATTGAGCAAATTCTAATAGTTCTCCAGCATCCCTTACAGTTGTGAATTTCTGTCCTGACATAGGAACGGGAATTAGGTGATGGTGTAATGCTAATACCTTATTTTCTAAATGCTTATTAGCATTTAAATATCTGCCACAATAATCTAATTGCTCATCTCCAATTTCTCCTTCTGCAATGTCATCTTTTGCACTACAAAGACCAACAATAATTGCATTTTTTTCTGGTATACTAATATGAGAGCGTCTGGGGCCTATTAATTTTTCAAAAAATACTAAACCACTGTTCTTTGCGTCATGATTCCCTGGTACGGCTAGAAACCTACCCAGTTCTTTAATTCTATCAATATAGGGAAGAACACCTCTATATTGAACGATTCTACCCTTATGTATAATATCACCAGTACAAATCACAATATCGGGATTACAAATATCTATATATTTAATAACATTTTCGAAATATTCATCTTTAAATTCCGATCCAAAATGAAGGTCAGATATATGGATAATTTCAAGAGGCTTAGGCATAATTAGTTCATCAATTTAATTTATTATTTAATAATTTGATATTAATAAGATTAAATAAAAATATCTAGTTTCAAATTATCTTATATTTAATATCTTCTTAGAAATTGATAACGCACAGTATTTTCCACACATAGAGCATACATTTTCTTCAATATTGTGCTTCTTTTTAGGTTTTTCTGGATCTATACTGTGTTCGAATTGTTTTTTCCAATTTTTGATAAATCTATTTTTTGCAATTTCTAAATCATCATTAAAAAGATGATTTAATCCATATTTCATGGAATCTCCCACGTGAGCAGCGATTCTACACGCAATTAATCCTTCTTTTATATCTTCTACAGTTGGTAAGCTAAGATGTTCTGCTGGAGTAATGGCACATAAATAATCTGCTCCAAATCCTGAAGCAAAAGCACCTCCAATCGCCGCAGAAATATGATCATATCCCACTGCAAAGTCAACTGGTATGGGTCCTGACATAAATAATGGTCTGTTGTTAGTTAATTCTTTATGTTTTTGTACCCATGTAATAATATCGCTTGCATTTATATGTCCACCTAAACTTTCCAATATTACTTGGATTCCTTTATTATTTGCTCTTTGAGCAAGTATTTTGTTCCTTTTAATCTCTGAAAGTTGGAATTCATCCACTGGATCGTGGATACACCCACTTCTCATTGCGTTTCCTAGATTAAGTACGATATCTTTGTCTTTTACAATATCTAAAATATAGTCAAAATTCTTAAAGAATGGATTCTCTATGGAACTATTACTCATAATTGAGGCTGTAAAGCTACCACCTTTTGAAACAATCCCCATTATTCTCTTACCTTTCATATTCTCAAGGTCTTCGAGAGAAAAAGCCGCATGGATAACAATTGAACTAATTCCATCTTTGATTTGTTTTTCAATTATTTTAAAAATAATATCCTCAGAAACATCTTTAAGGGATTTAGCCTCCACAACAGCTTGATAAATAGGAACTGTTGTAATTGGTATCATTGAGTTCTTTATAATATATTTCCTAATACTATCGATATCTCCACCCATAGATAAGTCTGATATAGTATCTGCTCCATATTTCTGAGCGATATTTACTTTTTCAAGCTCTTCCTCAAGATTTATTGAGGCTGATGATGTGCCAAGATTTACATTAATTTTTGTTCTAAGAGGTGTACCAATACCTACAGGTTTAGCCTTTTCTCTTTTCATTATGACTGCTTGACCTGTGGAAATAGCTTTCAACAGTTTTTCTACATCAATTTTTTCATGGGTAGCAACTTTAATTACTTCCTTTGAAGCAATCTCAGTTATAGCGTCTTCGAGGATAGTCATTTTATTTGTTAAGTAGCTTCTTTTTAATTAAGTCTATAATTTCATTAATCTCTTCTTCTGGATTCGGTATAGAACCTTGGCCATTATCTTTTCTACCACCGCCCTTACCTCCATATTGCTCTACAACTTGTTTAATCGTATTTCCAATATGCAAATCTGAATCATTTGTAGGTTTTGTAGCAAGCATCCCCGTTAACAATATATTTTTTGCTGTTTTGTTAAGAAATATAGTAATTATGTCATCTGAATGTTTTACTACCTTGATAGAAAAGTTTCTTAAGTCTTTTTGGTCAAGAGCCTTAAATTGTTTAATAATTAATTTATAACCATCAAAATCTTCTGCGTTTTCAACAAGCTCATTAATAGTGTTCTCACTCAATAATTCTTGCATATGGCTTATCTTTAATTTATTTTCATTCCATTCATCAAATAATTTCTGAACTTTTGAAGGAATTTGACTTTCCTTTGTTTCTAATATTTTAGAAAGCTCATATAATATATCACCATCAAACTTTTCATTCGAAATAAGATTTATGTCTTCTTCATTTACTTTACCATTCTTTAACGCCTTATTTATGCGTTTCCATTTCTCAAATAATTCTTTAACTCTCCCAACCACTAGGTTTTCATCAACTTTAAGAATGAATCTTAAATCTTCAAGAATTTGTTTAAATTCCGTCTTGACCTGATCAGTTGCCTTTCCGGCAGTGAAAGTTAATCTTACAATTCCATCTTGAATTTTTTGGGATTTAATTATTTTAATTTCTCCCGTTTCAGAAGTATTATTAAGATGAGTGCCACCGCATGCCTCCACATCAACATCTGGAACCTCCACTACTCTTATGCTCTTCCCTGGTACAGCACCTCCTTGATATATAGCCATCCCGTATTGTTGTTCTGCTTCTGTACGTGCCATGAATCTAAGATTTAGATCTATCCCCTCCTTTACAATTTCATTAGCTCTATTTTCAATCTCAAAAAGCTTATCAGGTGTAATTTGTTCGTAGTGTGTAATATCTAAATGAGAATTTTTTAGAGTTTTTTTCGCACCCGCTTGGTTAATATGAGTTCCTAAGATCTCTCGAGCAGCTGCATTAACGATATGGGTAGCGGTGTGATGTTGAGATAGTTGAGTCCTCCAGAATTCATCGACTTCGACTTCTACAACATCACCCTCCTTAAATTTGGGTTTTTCTTCTAAAACATGAACAATATAATTCCCTTGTTTAAAGGCATCATTGAATTTCTGGTTATTAATCGTACCAATATCATGAAGTTGCCCTCCCGAAGTAGGATATACAACGGTTTTATCTAAAATAACCATATTATCGATAATTTTTAACACTTTAGCCTTATTAGAAATTTTAGTATAATCGTAAAAATAGAGAGGTTCGGTTTCTGAAATATTTGTAAGATTTAGCTCTATTTTCTTTTTAGTCGCATGAATTTGCTCTGTTTTTTCATGTTTTTCTACAACTAAAGAGTAAAAATCATCTGGAATCTTAATTTTCAACTTAAATTTTTTTGCAGCTTCCTTAACCATATCGGGGCTTATTCCATTGGAATCATACAATTCTATTAGCGTTTCCGTAGATATGGCCCCTTTCTTCAAAACTTTTTCTACAATTTTTCCGGCTTTTTTCTTTGTGACATAAAACTTTTCTCTCTCGACATCCAAGATTTCTCTAATTTCTTCCAAATGCTCAGAAACTTCAGGAAAGATATCTATTAATTCTTTTGCATGCCATATGCAAACATCTGCCATATCAATATCCCAGCTGAATTGGTCTATAAAACTTATAGCTCGCCTGAAAATAACTCTGAGATTATAACCCCCTCCAACATTTGAAGGTAACTTTCCATCGTTGATTGCAAATAATAGACTTCGAGCATGTTCAGCAATGGAGTAAAGGGCAGTCATAGGCAGAATTTTATTTTTAAGCTCTTTTACACCAATATCTAATTCATTAGCTACACGCTGCCATGCTTTATCCATATCATCAACTTCGTCAATATTTAAGTATGCGGAATACTGAGAAAATTGATTATATAACTCTAAATCTAACTCTATTTTAGTTATTTCTCTTAACTTGGACAAAACATACGGAAAAATTGCCTCATACATATTAGGAGTCCCTTGAGAAAACCATGCAACCCGTTCTTGACCGAGCCCCATATCTAAAACTTTAAGTTTAAGCTCTCTGGGACCATCAGGAGTCTGCTCAAACATAGTATAAACTTGATTAAAAAGTTCTACACCTCGGCTAAAAAATTCTAGGCTGCATCCGAATGATCCTCCACCAGCCCAGGAATCTTCATGTATAGTGATTTCCTCTTTTGCGAGCCCTACTCCCTCATGTATAAAGTCGTGCATATCCATGAATAGTTCTCCTTGATTCCATTCTTCTGGGGGAACAAATGTGTGTTGACCAATCATTACGAAGCCACAGCAGTGCGATCCAGTTAATCCTACGTTCTCAATATCATTAAACCTCAGACAAAATTGCGGTATTATTAGTTTTTTTGCAGGAGGTTCTACCTCTCCATTGATAACATAAGGTTGGAAAGCGGTTATTGACGCTATTGTAAATTCTGAGGTTGGATTCCAACGAGCAACGCAAGGATATCTTTTAATTGGCACATACCCTCTTGGTTCTAAAAAATCAACAATTTTCTCCCAAACGCCAATAAAAGATAGATGTATTTGAGATGGATTATTTACTACGACTTGGAACCCTCCTGAACAAGCAGGATCGCCACAAACTTCTCGATCTTTATTAGTAGTCCAGAAATAAGTTCCGCATTTGCATAGTTTTCTAATATATCCTAGATTTCGAAGTTCTTTTGTAGGAAAGTAATCATCGGGTGTCTTTGATGTAATTTTTTTGAATTCTTTCTTTAATTCTTTATCTGTTTTGAACCTTCTAAGTTGTTCCTTAAGTTGATCAGAAAGCATATAATTTCGATTTTAATTTAATATTATTAAATCTAATGAATTTTCTCCTAAAACAATTTTGATTTTAGTTTATTAATTCAATTAGGTAAGAATGATTCATTAGATTATAAGATTGAATAATATATTTTAAACTAGATTGCTAATATCTAGAGAAGTATGGGTGTTTAATTGGAAAACTTTTAATAAAAGGTATTTATAAAATCATTAAATAATAATCTAAGGTTACATATTTAAAAAAAAAGTGATTTCATGGGAAAAAAAAAATATTTCAAACCACTAATAATTTCAGCAATAGTTATCGGCGCATTGTCTGCTATGATGTTAAATCCAGAAATAATTAACTCACCTGGATTTACTCCTTTAATTCCGATAGATTCATTAGGTTTACAATTTCTCTATTTTTTTACGTGGATTTGGGTAGGGGCAATAATTGGTATTTTTTTTAGTTACCTATTAGCACCTTTATATCTATATATCCATAAACTAGTAATTGGTCCAAAAATGACTTATGGTATACAAGAAGTACGAGACCCAACCCCAGATAAATTTAAAGGCATTTTTAAAGGCATTTTTCCAGCCTTAATGGCATTAAATTTTGCCATAATTTTCAGTTTCACTACGGTTGTGAAAAATTTAATCTTATCATCTGATAATAATAGAGATATAGACAGTCCAGTAGCCGCAGTTTTAAGTGTAGTTATTTTACTTGCATTGACTTCAGGAATAGCGATGGCGTTATTCTCTCCTGTTTGGTTACTACTTGACTCTGGAATAGTTTATTCGAATCAAAAAAAACTAGAGAAAAAAAAATTACCTCCAGAGGTAAGAAGCGTGGGCGGGTGGTATCTATATATCTTAAAGGGTTATGCGGGAATATCGGTTATCTTTGTTTTCTATTCCATTGTTTCTGAATATATGACTGTAGAATCAGGTAATTTCGGAGGTATTATTCTTTTTATATTGCTGCCAATTATTATCTCTATATTCATGATACCTTCTATCATCATTTTTGATAAGACCTCTGAACATAGAAAAAAATACATATTGAAATTTGCTAATAAATGTGGAATTATAAACAATGTACAAGTCAAATTTGAAGTAATTGAAAAATAACTAATTTTATTTTATCCTTCTTTTTTTTTTTCGAGTTCTGAAATTTATTCAAATACTTGACTTTAGTCCACTAATAATTGCTCCAATTATAGATATTTAATAAGAAAATAAATGAACCATTTCCTAAAATTATTGTTATTCTTAATATAACTATGATCTTCCTTTTTTCATAATAACCTTCATAGCCTTTATATATACAGTCGTCGGGATTATTTCTATGTTTCGAATGAAGTTTATAGAAATAGGTCTATCACATCTAGAACAAAGAGTCGAGCTTTTTAACCAACTTCTAAACTCATCAGCATGTGCGGGGTGTCTACAGTGAGGACAAATAATAATTCCTCTTTTCTCATCTGCAGGAAGTTTTGGTAATTGAAAGCAAAATATACACTTGAAATCTTCCTTAAAAAGTATAGTACCCTTCGGTTTTAATTTATTTAAGTTATATCTTATTTTTTTAGCCGCTGAGTTTCGAGTAGGATAAGGTCTATGAACTGATTTTGAATTTGACTTCGTTTGGCTGTATGTTTTTTGTGTACTCCTTGTCCTTGTACGATTCATAGTATTGGGATTAGAGTGAACAGTGGAGCGTGAGGTTGTGTGAGATGTTGTACGATTTACCGTTCTTGTAGGCGTTCGTATAGTAGTGTGAGATGTTGTACGATTTACTGTTCTTGAAGGAGAACGTGTTGTGGTGCGAGATGTTGTACGATTTCTAGTGTGTGGCTTTGAAAAAAAATTAGTTAGTATATCATACCATTTCTTTTTAGCCAAATCTATGCAACACCATTTTCATTTATTTTAGATATAATATTTATATTTAAAAAAAAAAAAATTAGGTGAAGACAAAAAGCCTTCATTTTAATCCTGCGGTACTAGCAGGAATTAAGAGTACTTCGTCTCCATCGGATACACTATAATTGTTTAGAGGTGAATTTTCATCCATAGTCACCCCTCCTGAGGAGATGTGAAAATCAGCTGGATTTAAACCAAAAATATTTCCAACGGTTCGCTTGATATCACTAATGGCATTACCATCATTAATGGTTAACTTCTGTTTTTTCTCACCAGGACCAATAGTAGAGGTGAAATAAAGTGAAATATTTCCCCCCCCAGATGGAGCCTTGCTTGCTGGAGTTTTTGATCTTGATACTTGTTCTCCAATACCCTCTTCTAAATCCTCATCAAATTCATCTTTATAACTCATAATTATCACTCCTTTTATTTTATTTTTTTTTTTATAATTGTTTTAGTTAATTAAATGAAACTATTGGTATTATTAGAATGAATTAGGAATAAATGTGAAGAGTTTTTTTAAAAAATTTTTGACAAAGGCATTATATGGATAGTCTTATATCAAAATAAAAAAAACTATTGAAAATTCCTAAATTTTTGATAGAAAAAACAGATGAGATAAACATCATCTATAAAAAAAGGCTAAATTTTACGCTTAAAAACCACTTATTTTTATTCAGTAAAGGATTATAATCTTATTAAAGTTTAATTAGAATAAATTATGACTAATTCCAAAATCTTTATCAAGTCAGGTCACGGAATTGCTAGATTTTTGAGAGATCATAATGTAAAGTATATCTTTGGAATCCCTGATGGCCTTACTTTAGCTTTATATGAAGGAATTAGAGATACTGAAGGAATTGAACATATATTACTTAATGATGAGAGGAATGCAGCATTTGCCGCTGATGCATATGCGAGAATAACTGGCTCTTTAGGTGTATGTGATGCGGGTTCTGCGGGAGCTTTAAACTTCCCCATCGCATTAGCAGAAGCGAAAGGCTCAGCATCTCCAGTTTTAGCACTAATCGGAACAATTAAATCAAAAAAATTATTACGAAACTTTCCGCATGAAATTAAAGTGGCAGAAACTCTGAGATCTATATCTAAATGGACTGAAAAGATATTAGATCCTGAAAACCTACCAAGATTCATGGCTTATGGTATAAAGAAAGCTTTGAGCGGAAAACCAGGACCAGTTGCTTTAGTTATCTCTGAGGATGTGTTAAATTCTTCAAAATTAACGCAAAAATCGTTTAATAATCAAGTTAGTAACAATTACTTGATTAATAGTTATCGAATCGTTCCAGAAGACTCTATTGTAGATCAAATAGTAGAAAAAGTAATAAACTGCCAGCAACCAGCTATTTTCACAGGCAACGGGGCAATCATCTCTGGAAGTTATGAGGAAATAGCTGAACTTTCTACGATGTTAAAGGCGCCCGTATTTTCTACCATATCAGGTAAAGGTATAATGGCTAATGATGAAAATTTTGAAAAAAACTTTTATTTTGGGATAATCGGTTTATTTGGGATTAAACCTAATCATCGATTCCTTAAAACAAAGGTAGATTTATTGATCGTAGTCGGAAATCGTATGACTGAAGATGATACTGCTTTTTTCAAATATCCGAGCCAAAATATGGAAATGATCCAAATTGATGTTGACCCAACTGAGATAGGACTTAATTATAATCCACTAAATGTTATTGGAGATCCCAAAGCCACACTAAGAAAGATTTTACGTAAGTTAAAACAAGAAGTTCGATTAGATTTCAATCATGAAAAAAGAGACAAGAATATCAGCACTCTGAAACAAAGAAATATAAATTACCGGAATGAAGATAGAGCTAAGTGGTTAAACTCTGAACCTATAAAACCCCAACGGGTTCTAAACGCTATATCAAAATACATGACAGGTGAAGATTATTTAGTAACTGATGCTGGTGCCAGTTCTCGTTGGATTGGTGCTTATTTTCCGATAAAAACTGTAGGTCGAAAGATTGTCACACCGAGAGGAGTAGGTCCAACGGGATTTGGTGTAGGCGCTTTAATAGGAACTTGTTATGCTGCAGATACGATTTCTAAAAACAATAAAAAATCAAAAAAAATATTGTTAACAGGAGATGGAAGTTTGATGAACGGCGGAATCAATGAACTTGAAACCATAGCAAAACTTGGTTTAAATTGCACCATCGTGGTTCTAAATAATCATGTCCTTGGTTATATCAAATTTGCTCAAACGTGGATTTTTAATCGTGATTTCTATGAGGTAGATCGTCCAGATACTGATTTTAGTAAAATTGCAGAAGCTTTTGGCGGGAATGGTTTCAGAGTCGAGAAGGTGGACAAACTTGATGAAGTGATTAAAAACGCCATTCAATTAGAGGGCTTTACTATTGTTGATGTTGTGACTGATCCTGAGGAATACCTTCCTCCAAGTTACTATCACCACGAGTGGGATTACTATGGAGATTAAAAACTTTTTTAAAAAAAATTCTATTGTATAATCTGAATGTTTAGCTCTTTTAAGGCCCTAGAAAATAATATTTTATCTTAGAAAGAAGGAAGCTTAATAAAAACTGAGCTATTTAATGTGAGTTAAATATTAGATTATGCACGCCTCGAAGGATGTTGAAAATGTAGTTTTAGGAATAGTTAGAGAATATTTGTCAAAGAAGCCTTTCTTTTCAATGAAAGATATAGTGGAATTTATAAATAACCGGGTTAGACATAACCCTGATATAAATAAGAATAGAATCGAACTCATTATTAAATCCTTAATCAAGAAAAGAGTAATAATTCCAGGAACTAAGTTAATGAAGCAGGATATTATTGATAATCCAACAAGGAATGAAATTTATAAATACATAAAGCAAAATCCTGGTAAAAATATCAATGAAATAATGAAAACGCATAATTTAGGAAGTAATTTGGCATTGTGGCATCTTTCTGCGTTGGAAAAATTTCAATTCGTAAGGTCTAAAAAAATCAGCAATCGATGTGTATTCTTTAAATTTGATTCAGATCCTAAATGTGATCAACTATACTATTATATGGCAAATGCTATTGTCCAGTCTATTATTAAACTTATGAAGAATGAAAGACCGTTCAAGATCACAGATATAGCTGACGGTCTTAAAAAAAATCATAATACTATTAAGAAATACTTAGAAGCTTTAACCGATCTGAAATTAGTAGAAATTGAAAAAGAAAAGTCAAGAAATTTATACAAATTAAATAAGGAGAGGTACTTAAAAGCAGTAAAATTGGTGAGTAGAGGTTGAATTTAATTTACTTCATATTTAATCCTATTGAATTATTATTGAACAAAATGAATATAATAATCATGAGAAAATGATGATAAACTTATGAGTACAAAAACATCAAAAAAAACAAAGATAAGAATTGTGGTGCTAGTAGCTCAATGTGCTGCTTTTATACTACTCTATGTCATTTCCTTCTTTGGAAATCCCCTTTTCTTTCTCATACTGGTTATAGGAAGTGTTGCTGTGTTATCTACAGGCACAATATATACCGTTATACATAATGAAAGTACGGCTGATAAGATAACTGGAAAAAAATATTTCTCATCTAAAGTAAAAGTGCATGAAAAGAGAAAAAAGTTAGTTAAACTGGAGGAGACGTCTGAAATTATTGAAAATTATATGAGTGAGATGCCTTCCATCCAAGAATATGTTGATTCAAATAAATCTTACGAAGAGATGCCTATAATTGAGGATTTCATTTTTACAGAACTCAGTCCTAAAGAATTAGCTAAAATTAATCGTTTAGAATTAGCAGATTTTGAAAAAAAAAAATTCATTAAAGAACTAATATATTTTACGCAGGAAGAAAGAAGCAATTTAATTGAAAATATGATTGAAAACCTTAATAAAACTGAGGAAGAACTCATCTATATACCACCAATGAGGCTTGTTGAAGAAGCAAAAACTATTCGTGTTTATGCAATTTCACTAATAGAAACAGGGGAGAAGAAGAAAATAATAAACATAGAATCAACTGAAGTTGTATACATAGTCAAAGATCAGTTAGCAGTCATGTTTGATTACAATTTGGAAGATTTTCTATTGTCTACAGGGGGTTTAATCATGAATGAAAATGCTCTAATAAAAGATTATAACATTGAAGATAAAGATGAAATTGTTTTGATTCCTTCAAGAATACCTGAAAAATAAAATTATAAATAGAATTTATGTTAGATTTTAATATTTCGTTTTGAAAAATCTAATTTTCCT
>SDBS01006555.1_pt1 | contig 11328 bp, 10 predicted proteins | sample 2277091 | NCBI WGS metagenome assembly SDBS01 (sample SAMN10404972, study PRJNA504765) | marine sediment metagenome | isolation source: marine sediment core GS10_PC15, 163 cmbsf | place: Arctic Ocean: Southern Knipovich Ridge | collected 2010 | reverse complement strand
CGATCCCTTGTTATATTAGTACAACCAGTGACGTGTATTTCGTTGGCAATGTATTAATGGTTTAATGAATGGAATTGCCTCTCTATGCGTGAATCAATTTTTTCTATAGGTTTTTTTTCAAATATATGGTTGTTATTAGTTACTTTGTTTGTACTAGGCTTACAGTTTTTGTTGTTACATGTACCGTTTATGCAGAAAATATTTGATACAGTTCCGCTTTCATTTTCAGACTGGATGACTATTTTTGTAGTTACTGTTCCAATGATATTAATTGAGGAAATACGTAAATTTTTTGTACGACGTATGGGCTATTAAGTTATTTCCGTTTAAAGGTTTTTGTTGATTGAAAGTGCTTCTGTTCCATTATTTGATAAGTTTTTTTTAATTTCATCATATAGTATTGGATTATCGTATAATGTAAGTGTTTTTAATTTATTGTTTTTATGAAGGTAATCTTTATTAAGAGAGCTTATTTTGTTATTATTAAGGTATAAAATTTTTAATCCTGAACATTCATCAACATCTGGAGCTTTTGTTAATTGATTATTTTTAAGATTTAAAGTTTTTAGTTTTTTTAAATATTTGAAAAAGTTAGGTGGAAAATGGGTTATCTGGTTATTTTTTAGATTTAACTCTGTGATATTTTCAGAATAAAAAGCAAATTGAATAGGTATTTCTTTAATACTGTTTTCTTTAAAATTAAGCAAATGACCGATTGTTTCACTGTAATAATTAAATAGCTTTAAAATACCAATAAGGTTATTTAAATTTAAACTTTTAAAAATATCATCGTTATTTGAAATAGAAGTATTTGTAAAAAAAGGATCTCCTAAATCTATGTTTAGATTGTGTTTTTTAATTATATTATTAAGCAGTTCATCTTTTTTTATTTCTTCAATGCCCTGCGCTTTTATTTTCAGCATGTCGATAATTATTGCAAACAAACTTTTGTTAATTTTATTCTTTGGAAGCCTTAAATATTTCTTATAGAGATCTTTGTATGTTATATAAAGCTGATATTGTTCTTCTTCTGTAAGATTAGATAGTATTTTTTCTAAATGTTCGTTATTGTTTTTTAAATACATTGCAAGTGAATTAATAATTGGTAAAATAAATTCACTAGGGCATTCACTTAATTTAAGTTGTTCAATTACATCAAGACATAACTCATAATCATGGTTTAAGAGTATTGAATAATTATTTATGTATATTCCCCATGTTTCAATAGTTGAGTTTGGGTTTTTATCAAAACAAAATAGAAGATTTTGAGCAAATGGAATTAAGTCATCAATAATTTCTTGATTGGGGTTGTCCTTATTTGCTTTAGAGTAATTACGCTTTTTTCCAGTTTCATGTTCAATAGGTACAATTTTCATTGTGTGTGTAAAAAGTCCAAAAGAAACAGAAGTAATAAATAAAAAAAATGATATAATGTTATGTGTACGCATGATATTTTGTCCTTTATGTGCTTATGACATATTGATAAATTTGCGCATTTAGTTTTTATGCAAAAAAACAGTGTTATTTTGTATGTTATGCTAAATGCAAAACTATAACTTGAGTTCAGTATACTAGAAAAAGGTTATAATGGAAGAAAAAAAGTATGATATTCGCGCAATTATTGGACTTGGAAACCCTGGTAATAAATTTGATGGCACTCGGCATAATATTGGTTTTGCCGTTCTTGATGCGTTATCGCAAAGATCTTCTGGAACATGGAGACAAAAAGATAATTATGAATATACAGAGATCCAGTTGCATGAAAAAAAAATATTACTGGTCAAACCGCAAACATTTATGAATTTATCCGGACAAGTAATGCCGCATTTGGCAAAAAGGGGCATTGAGGTTGAGAGTGTTATTGTTATACATGATGAGCTTGAGGTTAAATTTGGTAAAGTGTCATTCAAAGAAAGCGGATCGCATCGTGGGCATAACGGACTTCGTTCAATTATTAGTTTTATAGGAAGTGATTTTTTACGTGTACGGTGTGGTATTGGGCGCCCTGAACGCAAAGAAGATGTAGGGAGTTATGTATTGCAAAAATTTAGTGAAAATGAAGCTGATGTTGAAAAAATGATATATGATGCTATTGATTTGATTGAGCGGTTTGTATAGTTTGACTAATTAGTCTACTGTGCTAAGTTGAAAAACGATATATGTTATGTAAGTAATGATAACTAAAGGATATTCGTATGAAAAAAATGGTATATACTATTGCAACGTTCGTTATTTCTGGTTCTATTGTAACTTCAGTTTTTGCAGATCAAAAAATTACATCGAAAAAATCACCAACTAAGATTGAAATGTCTTCATTAAAGACCTCAAATAACAAAAAAAATATGCATGCAACTCAAGTGCTAGATAGAACTGATCTAAGAGTTGGTTTTGTTGATTCGTATCAAGTGATGGGGTCATGCAAAGAGGGCGAAAAAGCGCGTAAAGAAGTTGAGGAAAAACAGAAAGAATATAGTGCAGCAATTCAACAAGAAGAGCAAAAAATTCAACAAGCTGTAGCTGAATACAAAGGAAAAGCAAATATGCTTTCCGAGCCAGCGCGTGAAAAAGAAGAAATGCGTTTAATGAAAATGGAGCGTGATTATAAAGCGAGTTTGCAAGATAAAGAAGAAGAGTTAAAACTTGAAATGCAAATTAGAACAGAAAAACTTGCAAAAAATATGGATGCGGGTGTGAAAAAAATGGCAAAAGAGCAGGGGCTTGATGTTGTGTTTGATCGTGCAACTGGACGAGCAATTTATGTTGTTGATTCGTATGATATGACAGAAAAAGCAGTTTCTGTTGTTGATAAAGAATATACAATTAAGATTGCACAAGAAGAAAGAGCTGTTCAGCAAATAAATAAAACAACAGTTATTGCACAAAAATAAATTAATTTACAATAGATTTTTAATGTCGTCCCGGACTCCGATGAGTCTTCGCATAACCGCTTTCGCTAAAGCTATAGCGAGTCAAGAAGCTACGCCGCACATATCCGGGATCTTTTCCTTGTATCTTTTTGTAAAAAAGTTTTACAATATTATTTTAGTTTTTTGTTCAATTAATTATCACTATTTTTTTTATCAGATTTAATCTTTATCTTATTGTTTTTGTTTGGTTTTTTAATTATTTTCTCATATCGATAATCTTCGTCTCCCTGTTTTACTGATACGTAATAAACTTTATCAGTGCTTGGGGGTGGTTGTTTGTTAGGCATATTGTTTTTATTGTTATTATTTTGTCTTGGATTATTTGGATTATAAGGAATTCTATATTGTTGTAATTGTTGTAAATTTTGATTGCTATTGCGTTGTTTATAATTATTATTTTGATTATTATTATATCGTGAGTTGTTAGGTATTTTAGGTTGTTGTGATTTTTGTTTTGTTTTAAATTTTTTTAACTTCAATAGAGTTTTAATATTTTTTTGGTAATTATCAGGTAGGACGTTAGTGTTCTTGTTCCCGTTATCTCCTTCTCCATTTTTAGGTTTTTTGGATACAAATTTAATATTTTCAGGTAAATAGTGTTCATTTTTGGTGTTTTTGGTGGAAGTGTTATCCCCTTTTTTAGTTTTAGGTTCAACTTTAGTTTTTTTAGGCGAATTAGGTATGATTTCCATTGTATGTAGGTAAGATCCAAAAGAAGTCAGAAGAATAAATATTAAAAGAGATGTGTTGGTATATGTATGCATGTGTGTTGCCTTTCGCGTGATGCGTTAATGTGACTATTGTTAAACAAGATTGACATGTAATTTTTTTGTGTATATGCATTATTTTTTTATGTTATGCAAAATGTAATTAAAAACAGTATAATAGAAAAAGAGCGTAATGATAAAAAAATATTAGTATGTTTTTAATGATTCAAACTCCTATTCCTTTCTTTTTAATAAATTTCTGTTACAATGTATGATGTAGATTCAGTTTTTTGGTGTGCATTGTCTGTGCACAAATAATTAGAGAGGATTTTTTATGAATATTTTTCGAAACAAAATTATGGGGTTGTTTTTATCATTTTCATTGCTAAGCAATTGTGTTGTGTTTTCAAATACGACAGTAAAAAATGGTGTTTCTGATGCAGGTATTCAACAAATGGTTGAGCAAATTATTGCAAATCATCAAATTTCTGCAATGATTGCGGGAACTGGTCTTGGTGCGCTGTTTACATCGATTTTGATGTACTTGTTAGTTATTAAGAAAAAAAATGAAAAGAAGCTTGAGGTGTATAATTTAGGGGCATATGATACAAGAGCAGTGAAGGTGAAGCCAAAAAATGATGAGGAAATTATAAAAGGTTTTTTAGATACGGTGCTTAAAAATTATAATGACCAAATTAATAATGAAGATATTGAATCTAGTAAGTCAGATTGTTTTGTTGAAGCTTTTATATTCGTTATTCAAGGGTATGAAAGTAATTTATCTAAAATATTTAAGGATTTTGAAGAGGAACTTAAAATAAATAAAAAATATAAAGAAGCTTTAGTTGATATTAAATTAGCTTTGCAAAAAGTAAATAAAATTAAGAGTTTTGACGATAATGACGATAATAATGATGACGAAAAAGAAATTATATACGATGAAATAAATAACATTAAAGATCGCCAAAAAGATGTGATACAAGCAGTAAGTGAAATAGTAGCTGCTGTTGGTTTGTCTTTCGATGATTTTAAAAGTGATGTTCCTCTGTATGATGAAATTATTGAGTATTATGAAAATGAAAAAAACTATTTGCAAAATCAAGTTGTTAAGTTAAAAGAGCAAAAAGATGAATTAGAGAGTGATATTGAGCAAAAAAAGGAAGGGCTTAAACTGCTAAGTCAATCTATTAATAAAAAAAAATCAAATAATATTGATGATGAAAATAAAGACGATATTGTTTTTGTAGATAATGAAATTGATTATATTCAACAACTTGTGCATGATTATCAATTAGCTCTTAAAGAACTTGAGCAGATGAGATCACTTGTTGAGGAAAATCAAATTTATAATGTTAATTGTTATGACGATGATAGCAATATTGATATTTTTTATGGCACTTCTATGAGAGTAGGTACAATTAATAAAATAGAATTAGGAGATCTATCTTTTTATGAAGATAAAGTAATTTGCTCTAGCGTTCATTTTGGAATTAACAAACATGTTGATGGGATAGATGGTGCTAACATCATTACTTATGCGCATGCTGATTTGAATAATCTCAATATGTCTGAAGTTGCATGTGATTATATTGTTATTCCAGTTGCAGATCAAAGTCTTTTTAGTCTTAAAGAAATTCAAAATAGCATTGATGCGTTTGTGAATTGCGAATTGAAAAACAATGCACAACGAATAATTAAGGTTGTCTATTTGTTGAATGAAAATAGTGATGAAGATGATTTTATTCAAGCTAAAAAGTTTTTGAATATTTACAATGAAGATAAATTTGCTACAAAAAACATTTTTAGAATTATTGCTCTTGGAGATAATAATTTGAATTATGCATGTAAATTTATTAAAAAATGTAATGGCTATATAAGTAAGAATAATTCGTATGTTGATACTAATAGTATGATTGATTTAAGTGATACTGCGCTTATAATGTATGGTGTAGATACAAGCAATGTAGGTTTTTTGCTTAATCAAGTAGACAGCATTGTAAATCAAAAATCAGGTAAAAAGAATTTAATTGGAAAAATTTTGAATATGTATGGAGTGGGGACTAGTAGAACAAATAGAAAAATAGGTGAGGGAATTGAATCTGTTGTTAAATATATTGATTGTAAAGTTGTTTTCAAAGATAGCAAGATAAATAACAATCTTGAAGATAGATTGGTTATTAAATATGGGTTGTATATGCTTGCTGATCAGTCAAGCTTCATTAACAGAGAGTGTGGCGTATATACTAATTATCTTTATATGATAGAACAAAAACAGAATAATATCTTTACTCGAAAAATCGGTATTCGTGATTATGATCAGCAAAAGTCGGTAAATATTGGTATGGCTCAATTTATAACAGAAAATGTTAATAATTATACGTTTCACAAAAGAATTGACTTGATGAAAAAAATGAAGGAAGAAGATGAAAACATTGACAGTAATGATATTTGTCAACAAATTAATAATTTTTCATATGATACTGTGAATGAAGTTGTTGATAAGACAGAGAAAATGATAGAATTTGCTGATTATTATACTGGTGCTAGTGATTATTGTAATCAAACAATGAATGGAGTGTTTACCTGGTGGAATAATCGCAAGGAAAAACAGAATTATTTAAACGAAAATAATAGATATAATCAAAATAAATATAGTTATCAAAACTAATAAAAGCCCCGCAAGGGGCTTTTTTCATACGCATATCACACAATTTTTTCTTTTGTTATTGAGGTTATTGTACACAATGTGTAATGTTTCAAAGTAAGGTGCTTCGGGGGGGTGATGATACTCTTCTTGGAGTAGTTGATACGTATATCGGTAGTCTCAAGGAAGAAAAAGATCAAAAAAATAATGTTTTATTGCAACAACAAGAAAATGAGCCTTTTGATTTAAATGGTGTTGTTACTCTTGATTTGCAAGTGCAGATTAGTAGGCTTAATTATGTCCTTGATAACTTTGATGCAATGAGGAAGTTATTGTAATTTCTTGTTCATAAATTATATTTAAAATTCTTTTATCAATAACCCCATTATCCTCTCTGTTTTTAATTCGTTGTGCAAGAGAATAGCCACATAATTTTTTTGAAAGAAATTTTGGGTGTATGGTTATATGATATTCGAAAAAATAAAACTCTTCTTCTGTTACTGGATTGTAATTAATAATTCTGCAGAGCTCTAAAAGTACTTGATAATCAGTTAATAGTTCTTCTGATGTATGTGTATATATAAAAAATAAACAAATAGCTGTGCAGCGATATAAATTTTTCATATACTTTTGTCCTATGTATAGTATTTGATATGTGACAATATGAGTGTAATAATGTTAACAGGGATATTTATATGAATCAAGCAACGTTAATCATCACGATAATAGTTTTTAGCGGTTTGTGTTCAAAGGAATTCATCTCATGTTTTGTGTTTGCCGTATAAAAAATAATGTTTACTATTTATGAAAGCTCGATTGGGGCAGCTTTTACACCTTGTTTTCTATTTGACATATTTGTCAATTGTGGTATACTTATAATGTATGGGTAGATAGAGGCGTGATTTACAGAGGGTTAATCATGAAAAAAATGTTGTTTTTTATATGTATGTTTACGCTGCATTTGTTTGCAAATTGTGAATTGGCAGACTATATTCCTACGAATTTTTCTTCATTATTACCAACATGTAGATTACCAATATGGAGACCAGATCTTTCAACAATATATAATCGTTTTTTGTATGGATTTGCAGGAGTATTTTGTGTTTCATTAATTGCACAAAAAACTCAAGAATATAGAGTGAAAAATAAAGCAATAGATATGTCAAAGTTGAAGGGTAAATCCGAAAAAATTTTTTTCATGAAGTATCCTTTTTTTACTGTCGAAGCGGTTTCATTGCTTGGCTTTATTGGTCTTCTAGGATATAAATATGCTCCAATTAGGTTTGGTAAAGCCACAAGATGAAGCGTTTTAACTGCTTGACGGTATTGGTGCAAAGTATAATAACTTTCGCATCTGATTAATTTTTTAATCTTTAGATTTTTTTAAAATTACATTAACGTATACCAGGTACCACGACCTTTACCGTGTTTAACAATGTGTCCCTGTTTGATAAGTTTTGCAAGATGTGATTTGATTGTATTTCGGTTATTTGAATATTCTTGTCATAAAATTCCTTACAACACGTTATGCGTAATTGAATAGGTAAATACCCATAAAAATATCCAATTATACCCAATTATATCCAATTATACCCAAAAAAACAAGAATTTATTTGTTGTCACCTTTGATAAAATTTTTTAATGAATCTTTTAGTCTCGAATCATACACTTGTCCGCCACCTTGCATGGTATTTTTTCTAATTCCACTACGCATAGCAAATTGTTCTTGTAATAGTTTTTGTAAATCATCAAATGATAATTGTGTTGCAAATGGTTTGCTTAATATTGTGTAAAAAGCAATTTTACCATTCAGTGAGCTTATTAAAAAGTAAAATCCAGGTTTTTTTGTCTCAAGTTCTTGTGCGATATCGCGCAGATCTTGTACATTAAAATCATCAACTTTAATATAACAGAATGGAATGCCGTTTATTTCTTCAATTTCATTTTGCCAGATTGGTATGTATGAACGTAACAATTGTTTGCGCAGTTGTTTGCATTCGCGCAATACCGTTTGTAATTGATTTTTTTGTTTATTAACAACTTCAAGGACCTGGTCGCGCTTTACTTTAAAAGTTTGACCTAATGTTTTTACTGTTGAAAATGTTTCTTGAAATAATTCAATTGCACGCGGACCGGTAACGGCAAAGATACGTTTTTGTCCTGCAGAAGGAGAGACTACTTCGGTAATTTTAAATGCACCAATATCACCCGTTGAATGTACATGTGTTCCGCCGCAAAGCTCTGTAGAAAAATCTGCAACTTGTACTATACGAACATTTTCTGGTTTATATTTATCGCCAAAAAATGCAAGTGCGCCTTTTTTGAGTGCGTCTTGTAGCGTTGTATATTCAATAGTTACTGGAATATTATTGGTAATTTTTTCATTTACTAATTTTTCAACTGATGCAATATCTTTATCGGTTAAATTTTTGTGGTACGTAAAATCAAACCGTAAATAATCTGGATGTACAAGTGATCCAGCTTGTTTGATATGCGATCCGAATAATTTAATAAGCGCTGATTGTAATAAATGCGTACCCGTATGATTTTTCATCGCACGTATGCGCCAGTTTTTATCTACAATTTGCGTTACAGCGTCACCCACAGAGACATCGCAGGGCAAGGTAACTTTGGAAGCAACTGCATTATTAATATAGCGAACTTCTTGTAATGGTACTTTATGATTATTAAAAACTAAAAAACCAGCATCAGGAACTTGTCCACCACCAACAATAAAAAATGGTGACCTGTGTGCAATAATATACGCTTGTGTTCCTTTTGAAGCACTTTCTGTCACTTGATTGTCAATAACAAGTGCAGTAACGTGTGATATTGTCTCAAGTTCATCATATCCGGTAAATTCAGTAGAAAGAGTAAGATTAAGATGGTCAAGTGGATCACTTAGTTTTTTTCCAGACTGAGCTTGTTGTTGTTGCATTAATTCGTCAAATGAATTTTGATCAACATTGTATTGTTTTTCACGTGCTGCAGCAATAACCAATTCAAGTGGAAATCCATAACGATCATACAAAGTAAATGCTTGATTTCCCGAAATCGTTTTGGAGATTTCTGCGTCATTTAAATATTTCTCAAGTACTTGTTTGCCGCGTATTAAGTTTGCAGAAAACTTTTCAATTTCACTGCTTAGAATTTGATAAATTAATTCTTTATTTTTTGTGAGTGCAGGATAAATATTGCCGATACTTTCAGAAAATACCAAAAATAATTCGGGAAATAAATTTTGTTTTTCAGTTAGCTTTTGTCCAAACAGTGCTGCACGGCGAATAATTTTACGCAGTACATATCCACGTCCATCATTTGATGGTGCACATCCATCTGCAATCAAAAACGATGCGCAGCGAATATGATCGGCAAGCACATGGAATGCAGCTTTTGTTTTTGTATCTTGTTGTTCGTATCGTAATTTGGACAACTCTTCAGTCTTTGCAATAATTGGTGCAAAAAGATCGATACTAAAAACCGAATCTTTATCTTGCATAATCGCACATAATCGTTCAAGTCCCATTCCGGTGTCAACACCAGTTTGAGAAAGCGGTTTTAGTTCGCCATTTTGTTGTCTGTCATATTGTATAAATACTAAATTCCAAACTTCTAAAAAACGATCACATTCACATGCAGGGCCGCAATTTGTAATTTCTTTACATCCATGCTCTGGTCCACGATCATAAAAAATTTCACTGCATGGACCGCAAGGTCCTAAATCGCCCATTTGCCAAAAATTTTCCTCAGCGCCAAGTCGATATATTTTTTCTTTTGGTAGTCCAATAATCTTGTGCCACAAATCAAATGATTCGTCATCGGTTTCAAATACTGATGCGTACAAACTTTGTTCATTTAAATTAAGTTCTTTGGTTAAAAATTCCCAGGCAAAGACAATTGCTTCTTTTTTAAAATAATCACCAAATGAAAAATTTCCCATCATTTCAAAAAAGGTCAAATGACGCTTGGTAAAACCAACATTATCAAGATCGTTGTGTTTGCCGCCTGCTCGTACACACTTTTGAATAGAAACAGCGCGTTTATATGAGCGAGTTTCATTACCTAAAAAGAGATCTTTAAATTGATTCATTCCGGCGTTTGCAAAAAGAAGTGTTGGGTCTTGTGCCGGAATTAAAGATGAACTTGTAACTTTTTCGTGATTGTGTTTGGTAAAATAATCAAAAAATTTTGTACGTATTTCTTTTGAATTCATAATAACCTTTATCTTGAGTAAATTACGCGTATTGAATATTCTTTTTTAGTGTAACTTACTCAGGACAAAAAGGTAAATTTTGATTTATAGGTTATTCTTCTGAACTTGAACTGGAGTCATAGTTTGGTGGTTCAAAACTTTCTGATGAGTCAAGTGAGCCGTCACTGTTTTTTTTATTATTATTATTATTTTCATAGTTTTTTAGTTTATCCCTATATGGTCTTTTTATTTTTGGCTCATTTTTTTTATCGTTTTTTCGTCTACGTTTTTTACCTATATCATCGGAACTGGAGCTTGATTTTCTCTTTGGCTCATGAAGCACAGTGTTGGAATCAGAAGATACAGTGGAATCAGAAGATGATGAGTTTGAACTTGATAGATCTTTATTAGATTTAAAAAATGTTAATAATCTTTCGTATAATTGAACGAATGATACTTTACGTTTGCCAACCTTAGGTTTCAATTTAAAATAACCCCTACCTAGATTCTTAACAAACTCAGATATGTTCTTCGAGAAGTATTCTTTTTTTTCAAACGTGGGATCCACTTTTTCTATTTGATTTACAATTACAGAGAAAAGATCTTTATTTAGTATTAGTTCAGTTTCTATTGTACCCATTTTTGTTAAATAATTAACTAATTCGATGCGTCCATTAGAAAAGCGCTTATCGAGATTTTTCTTTTTATTATCGTTATTGTTTGTTGTAAATTTTTTCCTTTTTACTACTCTTGGTTTTTTATTTGTCGTTATATAATCATTTTTTTTAGTTTTTTTTATTTCTGTAATTATATCTGCAGCTATAGATGTATCTATATCTGCAGCACGAACTATTTTAT
>SDBS01006554.1_pt1 | contig 11328 bp, 10 predicted proteins | sample 2277091 | NCBI WGS metagenome assembly SDBS01 (sample SAMN10404972, study PRJNA504765) | marine sediment metagenome | isolation source: marine sediment core GS10_PC15, 163 cmbsf | place: Arctic Ocean: Southern Knipovich Ridge | collected 2010 | reverse complement strand
GTTCTACACCGAAGCGATGCTGTTCGTCGATGATCACCAGACCAAGTCGTTTGAAGTTTACCGGATCTTCTATCAGCGCGTGTGTGCCGATGATGACTTGGATCGCACCATCTTCTAACCCTTGGCGGATCTCATTTTTCTCAGCCTCGGGAGTGGCGCCGATGAGCAGCCGGATGGAATCTTCAGGAATTTGTGCTGAAACGGTAAGTAGTTCGCGCAGGGTCTGAAAGTGCTGGTCGGCAAGGATGCTCGTGGGTGCCATGAAAGCGGATTGCGCCTTGTTCGCGGCGCTGATGCCAATAGCGGCCGCGGCCACCACAGTTTTACCAGATCCAACATCTCCTTGGAGCAAGCGATTCATGGGTTTCGATGAGGCCATATCCTTACGAATATCGTCCAGCGCGCCTTTTTGGGCATTGGTGAGCGTGTAGGGAAGGTTAGACTTGAAGTGGTCGAGCCATTGATCTTCGACCTGAAGGGGTTCGGAAACGAGTTGTTCCCAATCCTGTTTTTGCCGCAATACGCCTAGCTGGAGCAAGAACATCTCCCCAAAGGCCAGCCGGTGCTGCGCTTTCTTAAGTTGATCCTGGTCGTCGGGGAAATGTATTTGTTGTAGGGCAACGCTTAAGGGCACGAGACTTGCCGAATGGCGAATCCCGGAAGGGATAGGATCCGGGACACGGGAAGCCAAGCGCTGAACGATGGAATGGATCACCCGCCGTAGCCACTTCCCAGATACACCAGCCGTCAGAGGGTAAACCGGCACGATGCGATTTGTATGAAGTTGATGCCGTTCGAGTGGCTCCCACTCGGGATTGTTCATTGTGAGTCGACCGAGGTACTGATCGACTTTCCCGGATAACACAATACCCCGGCCGGGTTTTAATTTAGTCGCAATCCATGGCTGATTAAACCAGGTGACCCGCAGGGATCCGGTTCCGTCGCTCACTACGGCTTCAGTGAGCTTCATGCGACCGCCACGAACTGCACGCATCTCGATTTTCTCGATCGTTCCGATGACGGTAACATCCTGGCCATACCAGAGACGGTTGATCGTTTCGAGTTGGGAGTAATCATCGTACCGCCGGGGAAGATGCCAGAGTAAGTCGCCGAGATTCTCAAGTCCCAGCTTTGAAAGGGTCTTCGCCGACTTTGGTCCAATCCCTTGCACAGTGGTTAAGGGCGCGGTGAGAGCGACAGGGAGTGAAGCCGGGGTGGATTCTTTCTTTTCCACATCCATTGCTGGTGGAAGTTCCTTCTGCTCAACGCTTTCCTGTAATGGAGTTGAGGGGATCTCATCCTGGGTTTCAGTTGTTTCCGGAGTGTCTGATTCGATGACTGCCGTCTCTTTTGACGGATGTGAATCCCCGGGTTTAATCAGAAGGTTGTCAGGAAGCTCCGGATGAGCGGCGAGAAGCCGGTTCCACAAACCCTGGAGTGATTCATAGCGGGATTTTGGGGAGAGCCGCCCGTAGTCACGTAGCCGGGAGATGACCAGTTCGATGGACGAATCCGTCAAGCTTGACGCTTTCGCTTCTTCCGCCCAGGGTTCTAGCATCTGCTGGAGACCGCCGACCACCGCCTTGTTATCATAGGCGCGCTCGGCTTCAAGTCGAAGGAATTTCGAGAGTTTGTCCAGTGATGGATTCATTATGATAAATATACGCGGGATGGTGTAAAAGTGCCAGAGGTTAATTCTGAGTTAAAACCGCGAGTCCGACGCATCCTGGTCCAACGTGGACACCGATGACTGTGGTTACATCGACAATCATCAAAGGGTTTGGGCACAGATCAGTCACCCGCTCGGTGAGCTCCTTAGCTTTTTCTGAGGCTCCTGAGTGGAGCACGGCGAGACGTCTAATATTCCTCCAGGTAGAGGCGATCGAGATTAATCGCTCAAAGGCTTTCATGTATGTGCGAGTTCGTGTAAGCGCATTTACGAGACCATCCTTAACTTCCACCAATTGCTTGATTTGAAAGAAATCACCAATATTGGCCCGTAGCCAGTTAACTCGCCCGCTTCGGCGCATATATTCGAGTCTATCGATCAACGCAATGACATACGCTTGCTCTCGAGAATGCCTCGCTGTGCTCAGAACTTGATCGAAATCCAACCCCTCCTCGACGGCTCGGGCAGCCTCGATGGCTTGGAAGCCAGTACCCAGGCTGAGCTGGCTGCTGTCAAACACTTTCACGCGGTCGCCAAAGCTGCGGGCAGCTTGTAAGGCAGTGTTGATCATACCGCTGAGCTGGGAAGATAGGTGGATTGAAAGAATGCGCTCGACGCCGCTGTCAAGCAGACGTTGGTATGTCTCTTCGAAGACGATTGCGGAGGGCACAGCCGTTGTGGGGGGTGTCCGTAGGGTTGGCATTCGTTGGTAGAACTCGGCTCTTGATATATCTTGACCATCCACGTACGTCTCACCATCTAAGGTCAACACCGCTGGGATCACGGAGATATTCAGAGATTCTGCAGTTACAACTGGGACGTCAGCCGTGCTGTCCGTCACGATGGCAATAGGACCAGATTTGCTGGTCATATGGATTCCTCTTTGGATTCCAGCACGATTGCCCCAAGACCGTTGAAGCCAATATATGTTGCCAGCGTAGGGCCGTAGCATACCTGTGAAATCGGCGAACTCGGATACAAGGAGCGAAGTCGCTCAGCGATATAAAGTGCGTCTTGCGTTGGCTTCCCATATCCGTGAAGGATACCCAGGTGGTCTACGCCTGAAAATTCACAAATGAATTCGATTATCTTCTCGAGAGCCCGCACTCTTGATCGGACCTTCTCCATTGGTTGCAGTTCACCATCTTCGATTGTCAGGAATGGAATAATCCCCAACATATTTCCCAGAATTGCCTGTGATTGACTTACAAGTTGGTTTCGGACCAGATAGGAAAGATCATCGAGAAACATGACCGTATAAAGACGGGTAATCATTCCACGAACTGTTTTTACCAACTTCTCCAGCGATTCGCCCCGCCGAATCCCTTGTGCGGAGGTTTGCACCAACAACCCCAGTCCTATAGATGTGGTTTGGGAATCGATCACGTCGATGTCCATTCTCCCCAGGAATTGCTGGCTGGCTTTTTGTGCGTTTTTAAATGTATCGGTCAACCCTGAGGTTGTATGAATGGATAGGATGTAATTCGTCTGGGTGCTTAGACGTTTATAAATCTCTGCGATTTGATCGACGGAGGGGCTCTCAATAGTTATTTCCTGCTCATCCCCTTTAAGCGCAGGACGGAGATCGCGTAAGTCAACATCGGGGCCATCGGAGATTAGGACATCTCCATAATGGACAGAAGTTGGGGCGATTGTTATCCCGTGTTTCTGGGCGAAGTTCGGCGATGTGAATCTAACCGCAGCGTCGGTGACAATTTTAATCATAGGCGATACTTACTCGATGGAAAGGATGAGTTGATAGTGTGGTTGAGCGCCCTCGTGGACTTCGATCTCCTGCTCCGGGTAGAGCTCGCGGGCGATATCTGCGAGCTGGTTAGCCTGCATCGCATTTAAGTCTTCACCGTAATATAGGGTAATCAATTCATATTTCTCTGTTGAAGCATCCTTGAGTATGGCCGTCAGGACCTCTTCGATCGATTGTCCAGAACACGCAAGTTTCCCGTTGAGCAAACCGATCACCTGCCCTGTTTCCACCTTAACACCATCTATTTCCACTGAACGAGTGGCGGTTGTGATTGAGGCGGATTGAATTGATTCGAGCGCCGCTTCCATCGCTGTGACCGTGGCTTCGAAATTGCCGTCAGGGGTCCAGGCGAACATGGCGGCAATACCCTGAGGAACGGAAACGGTGGGAATAAGCGCGACTTTCTTTACTGTAAGCTCGGTTGCCTGTTGCGCGGCGAGGATAATATTCTTATTGTTGGGCAGGATCACGACTCGATCTGTTGGCAGATTTTCAAAGGCGCTCATGATCTCTTGCGTGCTGGGATTCATCGTCTGACCGCCCTCAATGAGAGCAGTTGCGCCCAGGCTGGCGAAAACTCGAGCGAGACCCATTCCTGGAGCGACGGCAACCACTGCGATCTCTCCGGGTTCAACGGGCTGAAGGCGAATCTCAGACAAAGCGTGATCATCCTCGGGTTTTGCAGTTTGAACCATCAGGTTCTCTATGGCAATATTCGTGATTGTCCCTAAGCCTTTGATGTAGTCAATAGGCTCGTACTCTTTATTATCCTCCACGTGGATATGCATGCGATACATCCCATCGCCTTCGCCGACCTGGATTGACGTGCCAATCCCCTCTAGTTTTGTGTAGAAGGTTTCGAGATCTAGCAACTCCTCGGGAGAGAAGTCAATGATGACTTCCCAATCCTGGCCAGGCTCGATGGACTCTGCCGCTCTGTCCAAGTCCAGCAAACTCAAAGGTTGGACGCTAAGAAGCGGTTGATCTAGGGGCAGTCGGTAAGCTGCGCGGAGCATACCTTCCAGGATAAAGAACAAACCTTTGCCGCCGCTATCGACGACACCGGCATCCTTTAAAACTGGAAGGAGATCGGGTGTCCGTTCGACGGAATCGTCGGCGGCTTCTACTACCCGCTCAAGAAGTTCGAGGGTGGAAGTAGTTCCAGACTCCAATGCTTCCTGTGCCTCAGTAGCGACATCCTTCGAGACTGTAAGGATTGTCCCCTCAACGGGGCGTACGACGCCTTTGTACGCCGTCTCACTCGCCTCTTTTAGAGCGGAAGTGAAGGATTCGGCGCTCATTAATTCTTCCCCTTCCAGAACACGGGCGAAGCCGCGCCAGATCTGTGAAAGGATGACACCGGAATTGCCGCGCGCGCCTATGAGTGCGCCTTGTGCTATCGCGGCGGCCACTTCTCCTACTGGACGTTCGCTAATATTGACGATCTCGTCAACAGCTGATTGCATCGTCAGTACCATGTTGGTCCCAGTATCACCGTCCGGAACGGGAAAAACATTCAATGAGTTGACGAGCTGTTGGTTGGTTCGGAGCCAGTCCAGACTGGCGAAAACCATCTGGCTCAGAGTGGCTCCATCGATCTCTAGAGCTTGCTCAAGAAGACGCCCTCGAAGCTCTGGATTAATATCTTTATGCGACTTGCTCATCGAGCCTCCGTTTGGCGATTAATCTCTGCTGCTGATCCGCAAGCCTTGAACGTGAACGTTTACAGCCTTCACAGGCATGCCAAGCGATCTCTCTACCTGGTAGTGAACGATGTTGGCGACACTCTCTGCGACGGAAGAAACTCGAGTTTGATATTCAACAATGATAAACAGATCGATGGTGATTTGATCGTCAGCAGTGCTGACTTGCACACCATGGCGAGGGTCGCGTACGAGAGCTTGGGCGATGCCGTCAACGATGTTCTTCGAGGCCATGCCAACGACACCGTACGACTGCATAGCTGATTGTGATGCTATTGTGGCGATCGCCTTCGGTGAGACGATGATTCGCCCATGAACATTGCTTTCATCGGTCATTCGATTTATCTCCCGTCATAGTGTTAGGCATTGATGGACGGTCTAAGCTGTGGTAACATTTGCGCCGGTCCATAAAATAAACGATTTCGTTTGAAAGGAAGCATTCTAGATGGCTAAGTGTGAGAATTGCGGCAAAAAAACCAGTTTCGGGCAGAGCCGTAGCTTCTCCATGAAGGCGACGAAACGTAAGTTTCATCCCAACCTTCAGAAAGTGCAGGTAATGGAAGGTGGGCGCAAGGTTCAGAAGACGTTGTGTACGAAGTGCATCAAACGGATGGCCCGCGTCTAGTCTATTACCTTCCTCCTCCTATTTCCAATCGTAACCCGTGGTCGCCTTCATGGCGACCTGTTGCGTTTACTCTGCTTCCATCTCAAGTGAAGATTGTAACGCACGAATTCCAGCCGTGATCCCATTTGGGTGCTGGAAGATTGCACTGGCGGCGACAAAATAATCTGCCCCGGCCTCAGCGCATGCAGGCGCCGTCTTAGCATTGATCCCGCCATCCACTTGAATGTGCGTATTCAGACCAGCTGCGTCGATTATGCTGCGCATGCGGCGGACTTTTTCTGCTGAATTCTCGATGAAGCTTTGACCAGCAAATCCTGGCTGAACAGTCATCACCAGAACAAGGTCAACTAGTTCGAGAAACTCCTTGATCTCTTCGACCGCTGTTCCCGGGCTAATTGCTATACCGACGCGTAGTCCCATATTCCGGATTGTACTGAGCGTATTTCGCACCTGAGAGCCGATCTCATAATGGACGCTGATTGAGTTGGCACCAGCTGTGGCAAAAGCATCTAAATATTGGTCTGGATCTTCAATCATCAGATGAACATCGAGAGGCAGATCTGTTGCTCGTCGGCAAGCATCGACGAAGCCTGGACCCAGTGCAATATTGGGAACGAAGTGCCCGTCCATGATATCTAGATGAAACCAATCGGCACCGGCAGTAACGCACTCGGCGATTGCATCACCCAGGTTTAAAAAATCCGCCGATAGGATCGACGGCATAATGACGTTTTTATTGACCATCATGTAATCATACCTTTTGGGCTTAGAATTGACAAGAGAAATCCTATTCCGGTGCGCATGAATCTTTATCGCGAGACGCTTCCCTGCTTTTCGGCGGCCAACTGACCGCACCCCGCTTGGATATCGACCCCACGGCGGACGCGGATTGTTGTGGAGATTTCAGCCTGTTCTAAGGCATTTTGAAAGCGGAGGACTTGATCGAGGTTAGCGGCTTGACCACCGTAACCATGGGTTGGATTAAGAGGGATGATATTTACGTGGCAGTTCATTTTATGCACCCAATCTGCCAGGGCCGCAGCTTGTTCATCCCCGTCATTTACCCCTTGAATGAGTGCCCATTCGAAGGTGATTCTTCGTCCACTCTGCACTGTATAGGATCGGCATGCGGGCATCAACACATCCAGCGGATAACGGCGATTGATCGGCATCAACCGTTCGCGCAAAGCGTTTGTCGCCGCATGAAGGGAGATTGCGAGGTTCGCCTGACGACGTTCTTTTGTAAACCGTTCGATCATCGGGACCAGGCCCACCGTGGAAATCGTGAAACGACGTTTTCCGAAGTTGAAACCTGCGGAGTCGTTCAGGCGGTCGATCGCCTCCATCGATGCGTCGTAATTCTGAAAAGGTTCGCCCATTCCCATGAATACGACGTTCGAAAGACGGTCGCCATTGGCGTCAAGTCGTCGGGCAACACGGATCACCTGCTCAATGATTTCGCCCGAGCTTAAGTTGCGCTTAAAACCCATCTGACCCGTAGCGCAAAAAACACAACCCAGGCCACACCCGATTTGTGTAGAGATACAGGCTGTATGGCGATGGTGGTAATGCATCAGGACAACTTCAATTGCCTGTCCATCTTGGGCTTCCAGGAGGTACTTCTCTGTCTCGCCGTCGCGGGAGCTGAGCGTTGATTGAACGGTCAGCGCAGAGAAGGTGAGCGTTCTTTCCAGTTGTTCGCGTAGATTTTCAGGGAGATTGAAGATTTTCTGTGAAGAGGGGGTTAACTTTTTATACATACCCTCCCAGAGCTGCCGGGCACGGTAGCGCTCAGCACCGAGCGTCTGTAGGTGGGTCTCTACCTGGGGGAGGCTTAAGTCGAAGAAGAATGGCTTTGGATTCACTCGTGTGACCTCATGAGTTCGCGCGTGAGGGAGGGCAGGTCATCAAAGATCCAATCGGATTTGATCGCCGATGCCTCCGCCTGGTCACTCGATGTTACCCCGGTGAGGAGCAAGCCGGTTGCTATTCCAGCACGTTGGGCGCCTAGGATATCGGTCTCTATCCGGTCGCCGATGGCGAGGATCTGTTCGGCTGCTAGACCTAAGCGTTCTCTCGCCAGGTTAAAAAGACGGGGTTCCGGTTTACCGATGAGGATCGGTTCTACGCCTGTTGTGAGCTTAACGGCGGTTATAAAAGCGCCTGCACCAGGAGCCTGCCCGCGCTCGAGTGGAAAGGTCAGGTCTGGGTTAGTTGCAACGAAAAGCGCCCCCGATTGAATGGCAATAGAAGCTTCAACCATCTTCGCCCAGTTGATCTCTCGATCGAAACCCATTACGACGGTTTGCACACCATCCGCTGAGTCATGAAGGCGAAATCCTGCAGCGGATAATGTGTCCTTCAGCGCATCTTCACCGATGGCGTAAATCGTGGTTCCAGAGGGGAATGTAGTTTGCAAGTAAGCTGCGGTTGCCTGTGAGGAGGTTAAAACCTCGGCTGTGTCGATCTGCACACTTGCATGTTCCAAGCGATCAACCACACTCTTCGGCGCGGCGGTGGAGTTGTTTGTGACCAGCAATAACGGCATGGAGTTGGTTCGCAGGAATGAAAAAAATTCGGGTACGCCCTCCAGAAAAGTCTGCCCGCGCCATAGCACACCGTCCAGATCGATAATCAGACCTTTGATATCCGATAGTTGTTTCATGTTTACTGCCTTAAGAATAGCATTGTGATATTCCCAGTTTGAAGCGTCGGGTGAAGTCGCAGATCTTTGCACAGCGATCTTTTGACATCAGCCGCGGAATTTCTTCAGCAGGTATTCATATACAGGTTGATCGATACGCCCCTTTTCAAACTCCGTGCGCTCTTCGAAATTCTCGTTGCCGATGAACTGGCGGAGCGCGGTCTGGGTTTTGTGATCATAGCTCCCTGTGATTTCTTCGATGTCATATCCCAGATTCTGCATTATTTGCTGTAGGGCTTCGCATATTGCGCCGTCGATTTCAAGCTCCTCCTCAGATGAGCTCTTCCCGAAATACAGGCTATGAAGTCCGAGGATCTCCACCAGCCGCGGAATTGGATCTTCGTGATCGTCCACACGATAATCGATCCAGCGGTCGTTAAAGCCCCCATATCCACCTTCGGGTTTTACGACGTAAATCGCCGCGCTCTGTTTCCCGCGGCGGTCACCTCCCGCATGATCGGCGGCAAGCAACGCGTCGAGCAAGCGTTCCGGAAGGTCTTCCTTTGAGTCCTCAAACGCGGAAGCCATCTGGTCGATCACTTCCGGGCCGGCGAGTATATTTCCCTGAACGCAGTAATTCGCACCGGTAAGTCCACCAGCCCATACGAAACAATCTGCGCCTGTGAATGTAGCTGCGCGACCTTGTGCATCGACGATCCCTACCTGTCGAAGTTCTCGCTCGTCGTCGGTTGCAAGTAAATCCTTCAAAACATTCTGGGCGGAGCGGCCTTTCGTCATGAGCTTCAAGCCCATCGGACCGAAGGTTGTGTTGGCATAAGATTGAGTGGCGACAGCGCCTGCACCCGCTTGAGCCCAAGGGACGACTGCACCGACGGCCGGGAATTTTGAGGCGACGGCGATTCCCCACGCACCCAGAGCAGCATCGTAGGCAACGATTGAGAAAGTAGCTAGTCTATTCATTTTTATTACCTGAGAGAGTGAATTGGATCAAGCAGCGTCGGGCAGGCTCTTGTCGCTGACCGAGAGCTCCTCCCCATTTTCAGCGAAGAGATGGGGTTTTCCCGTTCGGTGAATAGCCTGCTCGTCAACAAGGACTCTGCTGATATCCGGGCAGGAAGGGATGTCGTACATTACATCGAGCAGAGCGCCTTCAATGATTGCACGCAAACCGCGCGCTCCTGTCTCTCGTTCGAGAGCGAGCTGGGCGGCTGCAGTGAGTGCTTCTTCGGTGAATTCTAGCTCCACTTTGTCCATCTCGAGCAGGCGTTTATACTGCCGGATGAGTGCATTGCGAGGTTCGGTTAGGATGGCGCGCAGCGCTTCTGCATCGAGGGGATCAACGTTTGTCACAACAGGCAGCCGCCCGACGATCTCCGGGATCATCCCGAACCGCATCAGATCGTCTGGTATGACCAAACGTAGAAGGGCGCTTTCCTCGAGTTTTTGCGCCAGTGTGTCCGTGACTGCACCGGAGAAACCCATTCTGCCGCGGTGCCCCACGCGCTCAGCGATGATATCCGCCAGCCCATCGAAAGTGCCGCCACAGATAAAAAGGACATCGGAGGTATCGACCTGTATGAACTCTTGCTGTGGATGCTTCCGCCCCCCCTGAGGTGGGACGTTCACAACCGCACCTTCGATGATCTTCAGGAGCGCCTGCTGGACTCCCTCGCCAGAAACGTCACGTGTGATGCTCGGATTATCGCCGCTTTTACGGGCGGTTTTATCGATTTCATCAATGTAAACGATGCCGCGTTCGGCGCGTTGAATGTTGAACTCGGAAGCCTGCAGCAGACGCAGGAGGATATTCTCAACATCTTCGCCGACATAGCCTGCCTCTGTGAGCGCCGTAGCATCCGCGATGCAGAAAGGTACATCTAGGCTTCGGGCCAAGGTCTGGGCAAGAAGCGTTTTCCCGCTTCCCGTGGGACCAACAAGCAGAATATTCGCCTTATCCAATTCGACATCGTGGTGGCCGCGGTTGGCGATACGCTTGTAATGGTTGTATACAGCCACAGAAAGCACGCGCTTTGCGTGCTCCTGGCTAACGACGTATTCTTCAAGATTGTCGAAGATTTCTCGAGGGGATAGAGATGGTTTGCCAGATGAAGATAGACCGCCAGACGGCCGGGCTCCTTCGCCCTCTAAGATATCCTGGCAGAGGTCGACACATTCATTACAGATGAAGACGCCCTCAGGGCCGGCGATAAGGCGATGGATCGTCTCCTCATCGCGGCTGCAGAAGGAACATCGCCGCGTCTCGGGTACTTGTGGTTCCTGTTTCTTAGGCATAGATCTATACTATTATTTCTCTTTTTCCCCTTTTTCCTCGTCTTCATAGGGTTCGAGGATATGGTCGATGAGGCCGTATTTTTGCGCCTCCTTTCCAGTCATATAGAAATCGCGCTCTGTATCACGCTCGATATCTTCCAGAGATTGACCGGTATGGTGCACGATTATGTTATTCAATTCTGCGCGTAAACGCAAGATCTCTTTCGCCTGGATCTCGATATCCGTCGCCTGGCCTTGCGCGCTGCTCAAGGGTTGGTGCAGGTGGATTGTTGCGTGGGGCAGAGCGTAGCGTTTCCCTTTTGTGCCTGCGGCCAACAGAACCGTACCAAAGGAAGCAGTCACGCCCACCGCTACTGTAGAAATAGGCGAGCGGACCTGCTGCATGGTGTCATAGATCGCTAGGCCGGAATAAATCTGACCACCAGGGCAATTAATATACATGTTAATCTGTCGATCGGGATCCTCCCGATCGAGAAACAACAATTGTGCGACCATCAGGTTGGACACCTGATCGTTTATTGGTGTGCCAAGAAAAATGATACGTTCGCGTAAGAGCAGCGAGTAAATATCATAGGCGCGCTCGCCACGCCCGCTCGATTCGATTACCAT
>SDBS01006553.1_pt1 | contig 11328 bp, 10 predicted proteins | sample 2277091 | NCBI WGS metagenome assembly SDBS01 (sample SAMN10404972, study PRJNA504765) | marine sediment metagenome | isolation source: marine sediment core GS10_PC15, 163 cmbsf | place: Arctic Ocean: Southern Knipovich Ridge | collected 2010 | reverse complement strand
GTAGTCAGGGTTTCTTTGCCGCCACTTCCTGTTGTTATCTGACTTCAGGGCTTTTTTACAGGCAGGTTTTCCACAGGTCTTCTGGCGTTTGCCAACTTTCACGTGAGGGGTGAAGTGGGTCTTGCAATAGGGACATTCTTTCATCTTGGTCCTCCTTTGCAAAAGAGGAATGACACAAACCAAACAAATCAAAAAACCAAGATGAATGAAGGTAAATTAAAAGGAAAGAACCAAAGATTTTTCTTTTTTTCCCAATGATAGGAATTATAAGGAAGGATATTCAAATAAAGGTAGGCAAGAAGATTTACTCTTTGAGGGAATCATATGAAAAACAATAAGGGAATGAAATGGAAGGAACCAAATACACACAACATAAACGAAGTGACAACATAACGTGCATAACTCCTCTTACCACATCCCCAAAATCCATGCAAGAGTGGGAGATGTAAGCTTCCGTTTTTTATAGGGTAAGGCCGATGCTATGATCATATAGGAAGTCCTCCGTCATGTGAAGACTATCAACCGGGGAGGCGACCACAAGATGTAGTACCCTTTTGTCATAATGTGGAGGCCGATTTAAATGACCAGGTATTGTGCCCTTATGTCAATCGGGTAGCCACCTGAGGTATGAAAAGGCGGCAGCAGGTTTTCGTATTTTTCAGAAAATTGAAAATGACATGACCTATCACCATCCCCGGTCGGCGCGTCTAAAAAATGCAGAGGTTTTTCAGCGGTTGACCATGGCTGTATTGGGGGAGCTTTGGCGGCGCCGTGGCTTTCCTTTATGACACCCTCGTCCTATTTTTCTGTACTCTTTGGATGAGCCCTCGGTTCCAGAATCGGAGGTATGAGTTCATCCTGGTCATATTTTTTTCGTTTGTCCCTGGCCGCATTATTATAGAAACCCACATGCCGAACCATCTGCTGTCCTTTATTCGGGACATGGGAACACATTGCCGCCAGCCACTCCAGGGCATCAAAAACCTTCTCTTCTTTGCCGTCTTTGGACTGGTAATCCAGTCCCCGAACCCACAACCATGCTCCTGCTTGGTACTGGCTTGATTGGTCTGGCCGGTGCTCGGAAAAAATCCAAGAATTAGCCCCACACATCACGACTTCTGTAAACAATCAAAAACCCCAGCTCGGTTCGACTGGTGTTTCGACTTCGATACGGAGTACACAGCGGGTTGGTGAAAGGTCCTGCTGTCAGAGGCGACCCCCAATGCTTGGGCAGCCTGGTGGTAAGGCTTTTTTGCTTAATATTGTAGTTATTGCAGGGCGATAGCTTGGCCCGGCCCCAGACCTGGACATAGATTGCTGCCTCCTCATCCGGCATGCGTGCCTCTTATGGGATTTCTGTTCGTCAGACCGGCGCTTTGCCTTCGGCTTCCTCCCCACGACACCTCACGGTGACGCAGTTGCCGTTCAGCTAACACTTCCCCCTGACGGGCGTGAGACAGGACTTGCACCTCCAGGTGGGTGCGCCCTGCCGGGCTCAAAACAGTAACGCAGGCCACCTTCGGGTGGCCTGCGTTGTTTTTGATTCAACTGGTTACGCCCTTCACAGGGGCGGGGTACTCACGGGCGGCTTGCGGTGATGGGTGGCCTGTTCAAATCCGTAGGCGATTTCAATCAGCGCTGCCTCGCCGAACGGGCGGCCTAGAATTTCCATACCGATGGGTACGCCGATGGGGGCGGTTTTCAAGGGTTCGGAAAAGCCGACCTGAACACAGATGGATGGAAATCCCGTCACGGAACCCAAGACCCCGTTCCGCCCAATCTGGCTTCCGCCGACCTTGCAGACCAACTGCTGCTGATGGGGATAAACCACTGCATCCAACCGCCGGTCGGCCATAAGCTTCATGATGCGGGTTTGCAACCGGCTTCTTTCGACAAGCCGTTGATTGTATTCGGGCGTTCCTGTGCTCAGGGCCATGGCCGTTTTGAGATTTTCTTCGATTCCGGGATGGTATTTACCGGAGGCCAGCACTTCTTCCAGAGAGTGGACCGGCGCATTTTTCGGAAGCGCTTTCAAATAGATGTTCAGATGATCCTTCAGATCGTGCAGGTGCACACTGACCTGGCTCACAAGATGGCCCGAATCGATTTCTTCGTCCAAGGAGACGATCTGCGCGCCGAGGTCTTTCATGACGTCCACGGCGGTTTTCACAACCGTGCTGGTCTCCCCGTGGATCTCCTGGGTTCCGAAAAAACTCTCCAGCACACCGATGCACCTTCCTTTCACACCATCGGTTTTTAAAAACATTCCGTACGATGGGGGCATTCGACCCACCGACCACGCGGTCTCATCATCGGCCCTATCATACCCTGCAATCACCTCCAACACCCGCACCGCATCCTCCACGGTGCGACAAATGGGTCCGGCCGTATCCTGGGTAAACGAATACGGAATGATACCGTCGCGGCTGACAAGTCCAATGGTGGGGCGAATACCGACAAGGTTATTGGCCGATGCGGGAGAGCGTATAGAATTGATCGTATCCGTTCCGATGCCGACCATCCCGAAATTGGCCGCGATGGAGGCTCCCGTTCCGCCGCTGGATCCGCCGGGGGTAAGGGTTAGATCGTAGGGATTCAGGGTCTGACCCAGGATCGAGCTGATGGTCTCGCCCCAGATCGCAAATTCATGGAGGTTGACTTTAGCCAGAATCAGAGCGCCGGACTCTCTGAACCTGCGCGTGATAAAGGCATCATCTTCCGGCGTAAAGCCTTTCAGGCTCGCCGATCCGCCCGTTGTTGGCAGATCAAACGTATTGCAATTGTCCTTGAGCATGACCGGAACCCCATGAAGCGGTCCCAACAGGCCATCCGTTGAAAATTTTCGATCTAACACGTCGGCTTCTTCCAAGGCATTTGGATTGATGGTAACAACGGTGTTCAGCTTGGGCCCTTGTTGATCATACGCCTCAATGCGCGCCAGATATTCCTCGACGAGTTGACGACAGGTCAATGTTCTGTTTTTCATGCATTGGTGCACTTGGGCGATGGTCGCCTCTTCCAGAGCAAATGTTTCCATTTGATTGTCCCTCGCAGGCATGGTTTTCTGGTTGTTATTAATTGAAGAAGAATCCGGGTTGATCCACGTGGCCGTCAAATGGGGCTTGGGAGCCCAATACCCCATCGTTTCAAGAACGGGAGGATTTTCGAATGATCAGTTTCGGCTCCAGCACGACCCGGAAGGCTTCTTCGCGCGGCTTCTGTTCAATGGATTGAATCAGGGTCTGCCCGGCCAGACTGCCCATTCGGTAGATTTGCTGGCTAACCGTGGTCAGTTCCATGGACAGAGCCAGTTCCGTGTCGTCGAAGCCGACCACGGCAAGATCTTCGGAAATGCTCAGGTTCCGCTGCGTGGCCGCCTCCATGATGCCCATGGCCAGATAGTCGTTTCCGCCGAAGATGGCGTCCGGACGCTCCGGGCCCTACTACAGCGCCATAGCGGCATTGAAACCGTGGCGTCGGGAAAAGCTCACGTGCCGAATGTATCGCGTTTTTACGCGAATCCCGCTTTCCCGCAACGCCTGCCTGTAGCCCTGCAGCCGCTCCACGGCCGCCGGTCCGTTGATCAGTGCGATCTTTCGATACCCGCTCTATATCAGGTGCCGGGTGACCAGATACCCCATTTTGCGCGTCTGGTCCTCTATGCTCCAGACCATTTCCGCGTAAAACGGGCTTTTGACATCCGAGACCAATCACTCTCCAACTAATGCACCCGGGGCCGGTCGAACCTCGTAGGGTCGCACCAGCATAGCTGGTTATTTAATGCAAGGCAATTAGATTCTCAGGTTCCCTGCCTTTGAAGATCATCCATACTGTGATCCTGGATAGCATACCGACTACACGGACTCCCAGCTCACGCTGCACACGAGACAATAATGGGAAATCGGAATAATGGTCAAAAGATGCAACTCCCTATGCCTTGATCAAGGGCTTCAGGCTAAACAAAAATGATATTTGAGGAAGTCTTTGATTTTGGGAACGAGATTATTAGGTGGGCGTAGGTGCTTGGAAATCTGAATAAGTCAGGTGAAAGTAAATGTGGTCGTAATCCGGCTGCTCCCATCATAAATCGCACCATTTTCTCGCAATTTCAAAATAAACCTCAGTAGCTTCTTCAATCTTCGAAACATAGCAGAACTCATCAGTCTTGTGCGCCATACTCGGTTCACCAGGACCAAGGAGGACTGTGGGAGGATTGCCAAAAGCCGGTGTAAGTATGGAAGCATCAGTGAAGTAGGCGACTCCCCGTGGTATAGGATGTTCCTTCAGGAATGATTCCATGATACCGAATACCTCCTGTATCCAATCATCTTGTGGATCGGTGATCACACTGCCAACATCGACTATCCGCCTGATTTTCATTTCTTCGCCAAGATATGATTCTATCTTTTCGTAGACGTCACTATTGCTTAGACCCGGAATAGTGCGTATATCAACACCAATTGTTGCCTGATCGGGCACAGAGTTGATGTTCAGACCGCCCGCGATTGTCCCTACGTTGAGGGTCGGTGCCCCCAGGAATGGGTGTGGGGAAACGTTGAAGTCGAACTTTTGAAGTTTAGTCACCGCAAGGGCAGCCTTGTAGATGGCGTTGATGCCTTTATCGGGCATAGATCCATGCGCTGTGACGCCTGTTGTAAGGGCTTCTATCCAGAGAGAGCCTTTATGGCCAATCACTGGATAGTTTGAGGTCGGCTCTCCAACGACAATAGCGCCTGCCTTGCCGAGCACGTTGCCAAGTTTGGCAAGATGAGATGCCCCCTCACTCCCTGTCTCTTCACCGGCTGTAATGACCAAGGTTATCCCTACCGCTCCCTTTGACATCTTGGCCAAACGAAGAGAGGCGATCACCATCGATGCGACGCCTGATTTCATATCAGAGGAGCCCCTGCCGTAAATCTTGTTACCATCAACTTCTCCAGCGAATGGCTCCTTATTCCAGCTTAAGGCTCCAAGGGGTACCGTATCCATGTGTCCAGTGAAACAGATCGGTGCATTGTTCCCCCTGCCGTCCATACGTGCGATAAGGCTTGCCCTTGATTCATCAAACTCATATAAGGCAACCGCAAAGCCCCCATCTTCCAATAACTTCCCAAGATGTTCCGCACACCTTCTTTCCTGACCAGGAGGATTGATTGTATTGAAAGTTATCAATTCACGCGTCAGTGAGAGGGCTTTTAGATCATTTGCCATAAATAGATTTCCCTTTAATAATTAGAGCATGGTTCGGGGGCTTAGTACCTAGATTCATAAATTCGATAACGTATTTATTCACTTAGGCACCATCTCTTTTTGGGGAGGGATGAGAAGGACTCCTGCGGACAGGGTGGCTCAAAAGTTTCGCTGTAAGGAACCTACTTCTTATTCAGATTTTCCTCTGCTGAGTAATGAGCTATCAGCCTTTAAATACGCTTTTTTTACAACTTCATTTTCGGCAATTTCAGCTGCTGTTCCTTGATCTACGATCCTGCCCTTCTGAAGGACACATCCCGAATTGGCTATTTGCAAAGTCCTTTTGGCATTTTGCTCGACCAAAAGAATGGTGGTGCCGCGCTCTTTGTTTATTCTCTGGATGATTTCAAATATGTGCTCTACAAGGTTCGGCTGCAGGCCCAAAGAAGGTTCATCGAGAATCATCAGTCGGGGCATTCCCATGAGGGCCCGACCTAGGGATAACATACCCTGTTCACCTCCACTGAGTGTTCCTCCCAACTGGGTTATCCTCTCCTTTAGCCTGGGAAAAAGCCGAAACACCTCTTCCATTCTTCTCTGAATCACATCTTTTCGCTTTTCATGAAAGCAGCCCATTCTCAGATTTTCTAATGTGGTCATATCTGGAAATATTTTTCTTCCTTCAGGGACAATGGAAATGCCTATTTCGCTCGCCCGGTGGGTGTCCATCCCATGAATCGGCCTTCCATCAAATTGGATACTCCCCTCTATTGGTTTGATAAACCCTAAAATGGTTTTAATCAAAGTGGTTTTACCGGAACCATTGCTACCAAGAAGCGCCGAGATTTCGCCTTCTTCCACATTGAGGTTCAGATTTTGTAGGATGACTGCTTTTCCATAGCCAGCCGTTATATTATCTACCACTAAAAGGCTCATTTTCCTAAATATGCCTCCTTTAACTTCTCATTTTGGGAAACCTCTTCAAAAGTTCCTTCTGCAATCTTTTTTCCATAGTTTAACGCCACCACTCTATCGCTGATGCCCTCAATGACCATCATATCATGCTCCACCAGGATGATTGCGAGATGTTGGTAATAATTTTCCTGAACCCTTATGATATCATTCATCAGTTCAATACTCTCTTCCGGTGTCATTCCTGCCGTAGGTTCATCCAGTAACAACAGAGCCGGCTCTGTTGCGATGGCCCGGCATAGCTCCACGCGTCTTCGGTCGATCTGAGAGATATCACTCACCTTCGTAAAACCATGATTCACAAGTTCTTCATTGAATTGGGCCAAGAGTTCGTTGGCCTTTTCCATGGCTTTATCGAGTTCTTTCTTGAATAGTGAGCGCCGAATGAGCGCATTAATAAATCCGGACTGAAAACTCCCCAACATCCCTATGAATAGGTTATCATACACGCTCAGACCCAGAACCAGCCTGGATTGTTGAAATGTCCTGGAGATCCCTTTCTTCTTGATCTGGTGGGGCACCAACCCGGTAAGGTTCTCGCTTCTGAGAAAAACACTGCCTCCATCGGGCTTATAGACGCCAGTAATCAGGTTAAATAAGGTCGTTTTCCCAGCTCCATTAGGGCCTATCAAACCCAGTATCTCTCCCTTTGAGACTTCGAAATCGACGTCACTAAGAGCAGTTAATCCACCGAAATTTTTGGTCAAATCCTTGCAATGGAACAATTCTTTATCATCTGTATTCATTTTAAACCCGAAAATTTACGTTCCGAAAGATAACTGTTACTCTTATTCTGATTGCCTTGAACCTTCAGATGTTCGGGCAATGGCTTGTGGCATTCTTAACCCATAGGTTCTGACCCTTGCCGGAATGAGACCTTCCCGTCGCAAAATCAGCATCAGCACCAAAATAATCCCAAACATAATAGTCCAGTATTGCTGAAGGGCCCTCAATTTTTCTGGCATGATTACCAGGAGGACAGCAGCCACAGAAACGCCCAAGATGCTGTCCACACCTCCGAGAATGACGGCACTAAAGAAGAGCAGGGATAAGTAGAAGGTAATATCAGGAGGCGCAACATAACCGGTCATGTGAGCGTAGAAGGCGCCCGCCAGGCCTATATAAAAATTCCCCACGGTAAAGGCAATCATGGACCACTTTTTGACTTCCACACCCATGCATTGTGCAGAAAGCTCGTCCCCAGTATCCTCATTAAAAGAGTTCCAGGTGAGCCCTACCCATGAGTTCCATAGCCTGGAAGCCGCAAGAACCAATAGGCCACCCAAAACCAAAGCAAGATAGTAGAAGTTTGCTTGGGATGGCAATTTTAAACCCAAGATGTTGATCTCTTGGAGAAATGAGTAACCGCCTATGGACATGAGGGGAATGTCCACGATACCTTGCGCACCCCCTATCCATTCCGCGTTATTAAGCAGACTGTGAAAGGCCATTACAAAAGCAATGGTTACTAAAGCTAAATAATAACTGCTGGTCTTCAAGACAGGGATAAATAGAAGGGCGCCTACTATCATGGTCATCATTGCCCCGAATAAAAGGTTTAACAACGGCGGCATACCCAGCTTCGTGGATAGCATCCCGGCGGTATAGGCACCTACACCGTAGAAGGCAGCCGCACCCAGATTTATGATCCCCGCCGATCCGAACTGGATGTTTATGCCCAGTGCCACAACAATCCATAAAATGGCTAAAGTGAGAATAAATATCCAATAGGGTGAACTGCGAAGAATAACCGGCAGAAGGATTATGCTGACCAGAATGGATGCAAAGGCAAACATCCTGTTATGATCAAAAGCTCTACTGATAGGAGTTTTAACACTATTGACCCTATTAAATAAGTAAATAGCTGCGATGACAGCCAGAATCATTGCCAAGAGAAGAAATAGGTTGGTTATCAGGAGAAAGGCCACGAAGACTGCTGTGGGAATCAAAACGCTAATAATTATAAGAAAAAAGTCTTTAGGAGATCTGTTGTCTTCTTTCATGCGCTTGTTTTTTCCTTTCTGGTTCCTAAGATACCCTTGGGCTTAATAGCAAGGAATATGATCAGGAAGGCAAAAGCAACAACAAACCGGTAGGCAGAACCCCCGGGTATGAAGGCTGAGGTAAAGCTGGCTAATAGAGCAAAGAGGAACCCGCCCATTATGGCTCCGAAAATGCTGCCCAGTCCGCCAATAACGGCGGCAGCAAAGCCCACGACCCCATAAAGAGCGCCCATGTCAAAAATTATTTCCCGATAATAGAGTCCGTTGAATATTCCTGCACATGCAGCCAGGATTCCCCCAACGACAAAGGTCGTATCAATGACCTTATTAATATTTACACCCATCATAGCAGCGGTTTCCTTGTCCTGTGCAACCGCCCTCATGGCAATACCCATTTTGGTCCTATTGATAAAAAGATAGGTTCCTATGATAAGGATAACGCCCAAAACAAATATGAAGAGGCTGTCGAATCTGAGCATGACTCCCCCGATGTCCGTTTGCCAATCTGGAAGGAGAGCCGGGAATCTTTTGGGTTCTGAGCCTGCAGGGTAAAATGCCATGACAATGTAACGAATGGAAATCCCGGCTGCTAAAGTGGTTAGGAGTGCAATTATGGGAGGCGCTTTTATTATTGGCCTAATCGTTATTCTTCCGAAAAGCATACTGAATAGAGCAGTTATTATGATGGAGCCTATGAATGCCACGATTAATAAAATAACCGGATTCTCTATGCCAAGAAACATGGTAAAAAAATTTATAATGATGAGGCCCAGAAAGGCCCCAACCATAAAGATCTCACCGTGGGCGAACTGAATGAGGTTTAGAACGCCAAAAAAGAGGGTGAATCCAACGGCCACGAGGCTGTACATAACCCCAAGCATTAATCCATTTATGATCTGATTTATGATCGTTTCCATAATCAAGAAGATGCTCTTTTTTTTTAAAGATTTTCAAATATGAATTCTTCCCCAAGGGGGGCTAGGGGGACCCCCCCTCAAGGGAAGAATTCTCTCTCTCAATTTCTTAATTGGCTTTGCCTATCGGTCATCACCTTACCTGATTCAGTCTCTTAAATCTTTCCTCTTCTATTTCATGTATTTGATCGCAGGTAGGGTTCGTTTCCCAGTGGCATATTCTGAATCTTCCCAAACGACCCATTTGCCGTCCTGAGCCACATAAGCTGTCACAACGGGTAAAATATTTTGGCCGTTTTTATCAAATTTGATGGGACCGATGACCGAACTCTTTCTGTCTGTTATGGCCAATTCATCAGCCACATTTTCACGATTAGGACCCACCTTCTCAATGGCGTCCATAATCAATTGAGCGGCTACATAAGCGAAGATACCGTAGAATTCGGGTTCATCTTTGAAGCCCTCCTGCTGATAACTGGCAAGAAACTCCTTCCCGCCAGGGAGCTTTTCAAAAGGAGCACCTTCTCCAAAGCACATGGAGCCCTCGGCAACCTCCGCCCCGACTGTTTTGATAAAATCTTCATTTAGAATACCTGAAGTTCCTTCAAACCCTGCTTTAATACCCAGCTTATCCATCTGGATGCGCACTCTGGCCCCTTCAGGCGCCAGACCTCCAAAAAAGATCACATCAGGCGCCAGAGCCTTGGCCTTTATTAATTCCGCTGAGAAGTCTTTCTGCCCGATAGTGACACCCATCTTAGCCAGTATCTTACCCCCCATCGGTTCAACAGAATGAATGAAATATTCTGCATGCCCCCTGCCGTAATCTGTAATATCGTGAATGACAACATAATTGGCGGGGGATTTTCCGTATACCTTTTTGACGGTCTCCCTTGACCATTTAGCGTGGAATGCGTTCTGCTCTCGCTGTGTCCCGTTGACCCGGGTGATGTATTTTGGTGAGGGGATGGTAATTTTTGGCAACACTGCTCCCCAAATCATGGAAGGATACTTATATTGAGCAAAGACGGGCTTGGTGGCGATTCCCACCATGCTGCAATAGTGAGAGGCACCGGCAATAATGGCAGGATTTGAGGCCATCTTCATACCCACCCGAACCCCGGTCGCGGGGACACATGCATCGTCTTCCACAACCGCTTCATACTCATACTTCTTGTTTCCAAATTCACCTTGATTGTATTGTTTAACTGCCAAATGGACACAGTTGCGGGCTCCAAGACCCATGGAGGCATTTCCACCGGTTAGGGGACCTATGAAGCCAATTTTGACCTTTTGCTTCGCCAGCGCCCCGGAAAAGAAGCCTGTTGTCACTATGAACATCACTATCATTATACTTACGGCTAGGATTCTTACTGATTTTGACATGATGAACCTCCTTTCTCGCTAAATGAATTGGTGTGAGTTTTTTCTAAATGGGTCTTCCCTTCCAATACCCAAAGCCCCCCCTTTAAAGCGGGGTTGAAACCATATCCTTGTTGTTTGATCCCATCTTTATCGTTAACAAATTCTTTAACCTTCTCCACTTCCTTGCCAACGGCCCAGTCATGTAACGCCTCTTTACCCAATTGCCTCATCTGGAAAGGGTGGAGTAAAAATGAGACGGTGGCGGTCGAAAACTGTGACGCCTGGTTCATAAAATAGATAATTTACCTTTTGATTGTCAAGTCCCTTCTTTTATTATTTTGATAGTTGTTTTTGCTTCGGAATTAGGAGAGCTCCCAGAGTGGGATTAAAAGATTGAAAGTTTAGCTTTTTCACCTCCTTCCAAAGAGGAATTTTTACCAGGGAGCACAGAGCGATGACTGAGGTTTTGGCGTGTGGAAAATATCGTTGGATTTTGTCTATTTTCTAATAAAAGGAGAGGTCTTTTAGGGTGGGAGTAGGAGTAGAAGCAAGATTCTGCCCGCATTTCAGACAGAAATTGGCTGTCTCGGGAAGTCTACTTTGGCATTTCGGGCACTTCATTCTTGATGTCCTCCAGATCTAAAGAAAGGTCGATTTGACAGATAAAAGGACGGGTAATTCGTTTTTGATAGGGTTCAGTATAAGTGGGATTTTGTTTGGTGTCAATTCAGGGATGTTTCCCACATATTGTATGTCTTTTCAATGCCGCCTAATGTGAAGGTTTCGTGCATTAAGTCAGCGTAGCATATTGCCTCAAAAAAATGAAGGCTACCAGCACAAAACATGAAAAGTCCCTGATTAATGTTTTCATCTGCCAATATGAG
>SDBS01006552.1_pt1 | contig 11329 bp, 11 predicted proteins | sample 2277091 | NCBI WGS metagenome assembly SDBS01 (sample SAMN10404972, study PRJNA504765) | marine sediment metagenome | isolation source: marine sediment core GS10_PC15, 163 cmbsf | place: Arctic Ocean: Southern Knipovich Ridge | collected 2010 | reverse complement strand
TCCCATCAGTAATTAGAATATAAGGGTTTTCAAATACTGCTTCCATTTTTTCGGCATCGGTAATCATATAAGGTGAAATATATCCTTTATCAAATTGAAGTCCTTTAACAATTTCCTTATCCAGACCAAAAGTTTTGGATTCTTCAATAGTAATTACTCCGTCCTTACCGACTTCTTCCATAACTTGAGCAATTAAATTCCCAAGTTCGGAATCTTCTGCCGAAATAGTTGCCACCTGAGCAATTTCTTGACGGGTGGTAATTGCCTTAGCCATCTTTTTTAGGGCAGAAACTACGGCTTCTGTTCCCTTCATAATTCCTTTTCTAAGGGCTAAAGGGTTGGCTCCGGCAGTAACATTTTTAAGACCTTCTGAAGCTATGGATTGAGTAAGCAAAACGGCGGTGGTTGTTCCGTCACCAGCGACGTCATTTGTCTTTGAAGCCACCTCTTTAATAATTTCTGCTCCCAAGTTCTCAATTTTATCTTTCAATTCAATTTCTTTAGCAATAGTTACTCCGTCATTGGTAATGGTTGGCGCTCCAAAACCCATATCTAAAACAACATTTCGACCCCTTGGGCCTAAAGTGACTTTAACCGCATCAGCTACTTTATCCACACCGTCTTTTAACTTCTTCCGAGCTTCTTCTTTATATTTAATTTGTTTTGCCATGTTTTATTCAAGGATAGCCAATATATCTTCCTCTTTGGCTATGAGATATTCTTTATCCTCGACCTTTATTTCACTTGGACCATATTTGGTAAAAAGAACCTTCTGTCCAGGCTTCACCTCAACAGGGACGATTTTACCGGAACTAGTTTTACGACCCGGCCCTACGGCAATTACCCTGCCTTGTTCGGACTTTTCTTTCTCAGCAGTTCCTGGAAGTAAAATCCCGGTTTTTGTTTTTTCCTCTTCTTTAACCGGCTCAATAAGTATGTGGTTTGATAATGGTTTTATTTTCATAGTTTCTAATTTCGAATTTCAAATTAATTTTTAATGAATGACCTTCAAAGCAATTTAAAAATTCAAAATTTAAAATTATTTTATTATGACCTTTGAATATTAATTTTCTAATATCTAATAATTAACTTAGAGGATAAACAAAAAAATGTCAAGTTTTGTCTTTACTTCCTTAGAAATTATTGGTATCATTAATATTAGATGAAAAAGTTTATTTCTCAAATTGCAGCCGGTATTTTAGGTCTCTGGTTGGCTGTTGAATTTGTTACTGGTATAGAATTAGAAGTTATTCCCGGTGAATCAAGTTTTCTTGGAATCCCCTTCACGGCAAGTTGGCAGATTTTAATTCTTATAGGATTCATCTTTGGTTTAATTAATTTTTTTATTAAACCGATCTTAAAAGCAATTGTTTTGCCTTTAAGAATACTAACTTTGGGGCTTTTTGGTTTAGTAATAAATATGGGAATAATCTGGGTAGTAGATCTTTTCTTTAAAGAATTAATCGTTCCTTGGTTCTGGCCTCTCTTTTGGATAACTCTTATTATCTGGGGATTAAACCTTGTTCTTCCAAGATTTATACCAAAAAGAAAAAGGCAGTAGAAAAATAATGAAACAATATTTATTTTTTGCTCAAATTGCAGTTTCTATACTTCTGGTTATCTTTATCCTTTTGCAACAGAGAGGAACTGCTTTAGGTTCTACTTTTGGTGGTGGTGGAGGAGGAGGAGGTTCTTACGCTACCCGCCGGGGCTTGCAAAAGAAAATTTACCTTGTCACCATAGTTTTAGCAGGCCTTTTTATTGTTTTGGGACTCTTAAATCTTTTAATTTAGATAATGGAATTACCAAGCTTTTCTCGTTGGAAACAAGTTTTTAAGATATTAAAAAAAAGCGAAAAGATAACGGTTTTAGCTCTTTTTATTTTGGCGCTCGGCTCTTTGATCTTTCTTTTGAGTAGCCTCTATTTTAATTACACTAAAATTGCGCCGGCTTCTGGAGGTATTTACAAAGAAGGAATAAAAGGACAACCAAGATTTATTAACCCCATTTATGGTGAAACTAATGATGTTGACCGGGACTTAATTGAGCTTATTTTTTCCGGCTTGATGTCCTATGACAAAAAAGGAGGAATCACCAATGACCTGGTAAAAGAATATAAAATTTCTGAAGACGGAAAAGTTTATGAATTTTATTTAAAAGATAACATTCTCTGGCACGACGGCAAACCCCTCACAGTCGATGATGTCATCTTTACCATTAAAACAATTCAAAACCCGGATTACAAAAGCCCCTTAAGAACTAATTGGCTGGGAGTGGAAATAGAACAAATTTCAGATACTGCTGTTCGTTTCACATTAAAAAATTCTTACAGTTCTTTTCTTGAAACCTGCACGGTAAAAATAATACCCAAACATATCTGGGAAAATATTCCCTTAGAAAACTTTACTCTTTCTCCTTACAATCTCCAGCCCATTGGCTCCGGCTCATTTAAAATCAAGAGTTTAGAACGAACCGATGCCGGGTTTACTAAATCTTTGAACCTGGAAGCTAATTCCAATTATCACGGAAAAGTTCCTTTTGTCTCTAAGATTTCTTTTCAATTCTTTGATGAAAAAGAAGATATAATCACCGCCTTCAATAAAGGAGAAATTGATGGATTTTCTTTGGCTTCGTTAAAGGACTACGGTTTTCTTAAAAACAAAGATTTCTTTCTTTATTCTCTTCCTCTGCCCAGATATTTTGCTGTTTTCTTTAACATTTCCGGCCGAACCGGAGTCACTTCGGAAGGAAAAAAATCCAAAATTTTCTCAGAAACAGAAGTAAGGAAGGCATTAAATTATGCTATTAACAAAGAGGAAATTGTTGAAAAAATAAGAAGCTCGGCTCCTGATCTAGAAATTGTCCAAATTGTCGAGTCCCCCATTTTACCTAAGTTTTTCGGCTATCAAGAACCTTCAAATATTTATGAATTTAATATTGAAGAGGCAAGAAATCTTTTAGAAAAGGCTGATTTCAAAGAAAACGAAGATGGTATAAGAGAAAGAACCAGAGAAAAGAAACCTGCTTTTCAATTCAAAAGTACTCTTAGCACTGGTTCTCAAGGAGAAGGGGTGGAAGAACTTCAAAAATGTTTAGCCAGAGATTTAGAGGTTTATCCTGAGGGAGAAATTACGGGTTATTTTGGAAAGTTAACCAAAGAAGCAGTGATTAAATTCCAAAAAAGATATGTTGAAGGAATAAGTGGAACCGGCTTAGTGGGACCGAAGACACGAGCAAAACTAAATGAACTTTGCCTACCACCCTCTCAAGAAACTCTACTCCTTCAGTTTACTTTAACCACTGTTAATCAACCTCAGTTAATTGAAGTTGCTGAACTTTTGAAAACTCAGTGGGAAGAAATAGGTGCCTCGGTTGAGATTGAAATTTTAGATATATTAGAATTAAAGCCAATTATTAAAGAAAGAAACTATGATTGTCTACTTTTTGGAGAAGTTTTGGGCGCCCTTCCCGACCCTTTTACTTTTTGGCATTCCAGTCAAAAAAATGACCCCGGCCTGAACTTAGCAGGATATGAAAACATAGAAGTTGATAAATTATTAAAAGAGGCGCGGGAAACTTTGGATGAAAATACAAGAAAAGAAAAATATGAAAAATTTCAAGATATCTTAATTGAAGACGCCCCCTGCATATTTTTGTATAGCCCTGATTATCTATATTTGGTTTCTAACAAAGTAAAGGGGGTGGATACAGAGAAAATAGTTGACCCAGCCAAAAGATTTTCTAATATTGAAAACTGGTATATCCAGACCCGTAGAGCATGGAAGTAGACTTAAAAAACAGAAAGCCGGATGTCCGATATTTAAACGATATGAAAGAAGTTATTTACGATAAAAAGTGGCTTAAAACAGCTCCTGATTTAGAACTTTATTATATGTATAGAGGAATAAACGAGAAAGGTGATTTGAGATATGATATCACTATTATTCCTTCAAGAATGTTAGGAGAAGAATTTGTCAAAACTAAAGGTCATGAACATATCGGTAAATACGGCGAGCTCTATATGGTCTTGGAAGGTGAAGCAATCTATTTAATGCAAAAGAGGAAAGGAAATCTGATTGAAGATGTCTACGCAGTAAAAGCCAAGGAAGGCGATGTTATTATTATCCCCTCCGGCTATGCTCACGTTAGTATTAACCCCTCTAAAAAAGATTTGAAAATGGCAAACTGGATTTCTGAAAATTGTAAAAGTGATTATCAAATGTTTGAAAAAATGCAGGGCGCTTGTTATTATTACACTAAAAAAGGTTGGGTAAAGAATAAAAATTATAAAAAAATTCCCAAGCTTCGTTTTGAAAAACCCTTAAAATCAATTCCAAAAGATTTAAGTTTTCTAAGCCCCGTAGAGAAAATTTGACTGCCCGTTGGTAAATTGGTTTTCTTTTAGAAAACCTTGTCAAATTTCTTTCTACAGGGTAAGAGGATAACAAAAGCCGAGGTGGTGAAATTTGGCTAGACACGCAGCGTTCAGAACGCTGTGGAGGAAACTCCATGTGGGTTCAAATCCCACCCTCGGCACATGAAAAAAATTACTAAATTTAAAAATGATGGTAATCTTCGGATTATTCCATTAGGCGGCTTGGGTGAAGTGGGAAGAAACATGATGCTTCTTGAATACAAGAAGAAGATTTTGATTATTGATATGGGCCTTGGTTTCCCGGAAGAAGATATGCCGGGAATTGACTGTATCATTCCCAATATTAATTATCTTCAAAAAAAGCAAAATATTGTGGGAGCAGTTTTCACCCACGGTCATTTTGACCATATTGGGGCTGTCCCCTATCTTATTAAAAAACTTGTTAGCTTTCCTATTTTTGCTTCCGAACTTACCAGGGCAATTATTTTGAAAAGGCAAGCAGAATTTCCCGAACAACCCAAACTTAAGATAACCAAAATTAAGGGAGGAAATAAAATCTTTCTCAAACCTTTTGAAATTGAATTTTTTAGACAAAATCATAATATCCCCGGTAATTTCGGCCTTTTTATTAAAACTCCTGTTGGAAATATTTTAGTTACTTCTGATTTTAAGTTTGACCGAAATCCAGTTAACGAACCACCCACTGATTTCAGAAAATTAAAAAGCATAGGGGAAAGAGGTATTTTACTTCTAGTCTCGGACTCAACTAATGCCGAAGAAGCCGGTTATTCTCTTTCAGAAAAAACAATTGAGCAAAACTTGGATGAAATTTTTAAAAAAGCAGAAGGGCGAATTATTGCCGCTACTTTCGCTTCTCTTCTAAATCGAATCCAACAGCTTATTAGCCTCTCTGAAAAACACGGAAGAAAGGTTTGTATTGAGGGCTACTCAATGAAAACTAATGTTGAAATCACCAGAAAATTAAATTATCTCAAAATAAAAAAAGGCACCTTAATTAAAGTAAAAGAAATCGCCAATTATCCCGATTCAAAAATAACCATTATTTGCACCGGTGCTCAAGGAGAAGGTCGGGCAGTTTTGATGAGAATTGCTAATCAAGAACATAAATTTATCCATCTTAAAAAAGGAGATTCAATTATTTTCTCTTCCTCAGTAATTCCCGGCAATGAAAGAACAGTCCAAACTTTAAAGGATGAATTTTACAGACAAAAAGTTAAAGTTTTTCATTACAAAATGATGGATATTCACGCCGGAGGCCATGCTCACCAGGAAGAACTTAAAGAAATGATAAGAATTATGAAACCAAGATTTTTCCTTCCGGCTTACGGTCAGTTTTCAATGTTAGTGGCTCATTCCGAAATTGCTCAAAAAGTGGGCATCCCTCAAAAAAATATTATCTTAGCTGAAAACGGTCAAATAATTAATCTGAGTCAAAATACGGCTGTTATTGAAGAAAAAACCGTACCATCAAATTATGTTATGGTTGATGGTTTGGGGATTGGAGATGTGGGAGAAGTAGTTTTAAGAGACCGTCAGATGTTAGCAGAAGACGGGATGTTTGTTATTGTAACAATAGTTGACCGTCAAACCGGAAAAGTTAAAGGTTCTCCTGATATAATCTCAAGAGGATTTGTTTATTTAAGACAGTCTAAGGAACTGCTTGCTCAAACCCGACATAAGATAATTAATATCGTAGACAAAGCAGCAGGAACAGGAGGAGCAATTAACCAGACTTATATCAAAGATGAAATCAGAAATAAAATCGGTCAGTTTCTTTTCTCAAAAACCCAACGGAGACCAATGATATTACCGGTAGTCATTGAGGTTTAATCATTAACCACTAGCTACTAAATCATGCGAGTTTTAAGTGGTATTCAGCCGACAGGCGAAATGCATATTGGAAATTATCTGGGAGCCATCAAACAATGGCTTGAACTCCAAGGAAAAAATGAGTGTGTTTTTTTTATTGCCGATTTACATTCCTTAACCGTTCCTTATGATTCTAAAACTCTCCAAAAAAACATTTTAGAGGCTACTATTTCCTATATCGCGGCCGGTCTTAATCCGGAAAAAAATATCATCTTTGTCCAATCACAAGTCAAAGAACATACTGAACTTTGCTGGCTCTTAAATACTGTCTGTCCGGTTGGAGAGTTACAAAGAATGATTCAATATAAAGAAAAAGCAAAAAAGTTTAAAAAAAGCATTAACGTCGGTCTCTTAGATTATCCGGTTTTGATGGCGGCTGACATTTTACTTTATAAAACAGAGGGGGTTCCGGTGGGTAAAGACCAGATTCAACATGTAGAACTAACAAGAACTATTGCCCGAAAATTCAATCAAAAGTTTGGTAAAATCTTTATTGAACCAAAACCCCTGCTTCCTAAAATAGGCGCAAAAATTATGAGTCTTACAGAACCCAAAAAGAAAATGTCAACAACCGATAGTCCTCAAAGTTATATTTCTTTATTTGATACCCCGACAACAATTCGGAAAAAAATAATGGCAGCTGTTACTGACCCAGGGAAAAATATAAAATATGACCTCTCTAAAAAACCGGGGATTTCTAATCTTTTGACGATTTACGCTCTCTTTGGAGGAAAACCAATTAGAGAAATAGAAAAAGAATTTAAAAACAAAGGCTACGCAGATTTCAAAAAATCTTTGACGAAACTTTTAGTAAACTCCTTGGAACCTTTCCGGAAAAAGAAAAAAGAACTTCTCACAAGAGAAGTTTATGTAAAAGAAATTCTTAATCAGGGAGCGAGAAAAGCCGGAGTTATTGCCCAATCTACTATGGAAGACGTTAGAAAGCGAATGGGCTTGATTTAGTATCAAGTATTAAATATTAAATATTTAATATTAAGGAGCTTAGCTCCTTTTTCTTTTCTTCCAATAATTCTTTGGTTTTGGCTTCAATAGTTAATCTTAATAAGGGTTCTGTTTGAGAGGGGCGGAGATTAAACCACCAATCATCATATTCCACCGTAACTCCGTCTAAATAATCTTGCTTTCCATCAGAATACTTTTCTTTAAATTTATTTAACATCCCTTGTTTATCCTCTATTTCAAAGTTAATTTCCGATGTTTTAGCATAGGGAGACAACTCAGCTGTCACCTCAGAAACCTTTTTACCTGATTCTGAAATTACTTGTAGTAAAATTAAAAAAGTAATGAAACCGGAATCTCCGTAAAAATTATCTTTAAAACAATAATGGCCAGCTAATTCTCCCCCCATTATGCCATTGTTTTTTATCGCCCCCTCTCTAACGTTAACAAAGCCAACTTTAGTCCTGACTGGTTTTCCTCCCCATTTTTCAATAAATTCCGGAACCGCTTTTGAACAAATTGTGTTATAGGCAATCGCTGTGCCGGGATTTTTTTTAAAAAAGTATTTGGCTAAAAGTAAAAGCGAAACGTCTGCCGGGACAAAAGCACCCCTCTCATCTATTAGATAGATTCTGTCGGCATCGCCATCAAAAATAAATCCGAAATCAGCTTTTTCCTTTCTTACTGTCCGACTAATCTGATCGGTTGCCCCTTCTTTAAACACATTAGAAGGGTGAGCAGGAAAATTGCCGTCTAATTTAAAATTTAGAGATACAACCTTGATGGGTAATTTAGAAACAATTTCGGGAATAACCTTCCCTGCCATACCGTTTCCAGTATCAATTACAACCTTAAAGGGTTTTATTTTTTTTAAATCAATCAAAGAAAAAATATGGTTTAGATAATCCTGCCAAACATTTATATTTTCCATCTTGCCTTTATCCTGAATCTCCGAAAACTCAGCTCTTTCAATTATATCAACTATATCCTCGCCGCGAATCATAGCAAAACCACTGGATTCTTTTTTTATCATTTTAAAACCGTTGTATTCTTTAGGATTATGACTGGCAGTTATCATAATCCCCGTCTCGTATCCATAATTTCCTACGGCAAAATACAAAAATTCTGTCGGAACCTCTCCCATATCATAGACATCAGCGCCCTGGTCAATAATCCCTTTTGTTAATGCTTCAAAAAGTGTAGGAGAAGAAAGCCGCATATCTCTGCCAACTACCACATTTTTTGCTCCTGTGTATTCAACAAAACCTCGGCCTATTAGATGGGACGTTTCTTCATTTAGGTCCAGAGGATAAATCCCCCTGATGTCGTAAGATTTAAAGATTGAAGGGTTGATTTTCATATGTTTATATTATACCATTTAAATATGTCTTTTTCAGTAGGTATTGTTGGCTTGCCCAATGTTGGTAAATCAACCTTATTTAAAGCCCTAACTAAAAAAGAGGTTGATATTGCCTCTTATCCTTTCACCACTATTGAACCCAATATTGGAATAGTCACTGTTCCCGATAAAAGATTGAAAAAGATTGCTGAAGTTATTAAACCCAAAAAGGTTACTCCCACTATAATTAAATTTATTGATATTGCCGGATTGGTTAAAGGAGCTCACAAAGGAGATGGTTTGGGCAACCAATTTTTAGCCCATATTCGAGAATGTGATGCAATTTTGGAAATAGTTAGGGTTTTTTCCGTTTCCGGGGAGTCGGAGTCCGCTGCCAAGCGGAGCTCACCAAGAGAGCAGGAAGAAGTTCAATATCAACTTTCAGAATCACCCAACCCAAAGAGAGATATTGAGATTATAAAGACTGAATTTATAATGAAAGACCTGGAAACGACAAAAAAAACTCTTGGAAAATTAGAAAAAGAAAAAAAATCAGGAGACAAGGAATTAACTAAAAAAGCTGACATTTTAAAGAGGATAGAACAAGGACTTTCTCAAGAAAAAAAGGTTTCAGAACTCGGATTAAATAAAAAAGAAATCTCTGACATTAAAGAATTCCAATTTCTAACTCTAAAACCATCTGTTTATGTTTTTAATATCACAAAAGAGCAAAAACCCGAAGTACCACCAACAATTCCCTCTTATTTGACTCTTGACTTTAAGTTGGAAAAGGAAATTTCTGAATTATCTGAATCTGATATAAAAGAACTTGAATTAGCCTCTCAGCTTGATTCCTTAATAATTGCTTGTTATAATATCCTTGACCTGATTACTTTCTATACAATTGCCGGTTTAAAAGAAACAAGAGCCTGGACCCTTAAAAAAGAGGGGAAATGTCCGGAAGCAGGAGGAATTGTTCATTCTGACTTTGAAGAAAATTTTATCAAAGCAGAAGTAATCTCCTGGCAGAAATTAATTGAAACCGGCTCTTGGGGTAAAGCAAAAGAAACGGGTCTGGTCCGAACCGAAGGAAAAAATTATATAGTTCAAGACGGAGATGTAATCGAGTTTAGAATATAGAGTTTAGAATTTGGAATTTAGAAAAATCAGCTCGCATTCCAGATTCTAAATTCAATATTCAAGATTCCAATCTATGAAATACTACGAATTAACCTATCTTATTTCTTCAGAAATTAAGGAAGAGATTATAAAAGAACTTACCGAGGAAATTAATTCATTTATTCAGAAAGAAAAAGGAATAATTACAAAATCTAAAAGCCCTTTTCCAGAAACTTTGGCCTATCCAATTAAAAAACAGAAAACAGCTTTTTGGGTCAGTTCAGAGTTTTATTTAAACCCCGAAAAAATAGAAGAATTAAGAAAAAAACTTAAAAAGAAGACAGAGGTTCTAAGGTTCATGCTTGTGTCGAAAAAAATGCCAAATAAGCCCGCCTTCGCCAAGGATTCGGCGGGTAAAAAAGAAAAGGTTGCTACTGAGCCTACGGCTTTGTCCTCCGAAGCTCAGGAGGAGCGAAGGAGGACGGATGAAAAAGAAAAACCCGAAAAAAAGGTCGAGTTAAAGGAAATTGAAAAGAAATTAGAAGAAATCCTTAATGAATAAAAATAGGTTATGAATCTCAATAAAGCATTTATTTTAGGAAATCTTACTCGCGATCCAGAAACTAGAGCTTTGCCAAGCGGACAATCTGTGGCTTCCTTTGGTGTGGCCACTAATCGATTCTATACTGATAAATCTGGAGAAAAAAAACAAGACGCTGAGTTCCATAATATTACAGCTTTTGGAAGGTTAGCCGATATTAGCTCCCGATATTTAACTAAGGGTTCGCTTGTTTTAATTGAGGGCAGGTTAAGAACCGGGTCTTGGCAGGATTCCTCAGGTGTTAAACATTTCCGAACAGAAATTATTGCCCAAAATATCCAACTCGCTCCGAAAACAATGGGGAAAACGATTCCGGGTACTCCGGAAGAAATAAAGGAAGATATTCCAATTATTGAAGAAGAAAACTACACACCCCCTACCCCATCTCAAGATTCTGATAAAGCCGAAGAAAAGGAAACTGAAGACCCTCAATCCTCCGCCGAAACTCCGGAGGAAAAGAAAACCTCAAAGGATAAAGACCAGAACGACAAAGAGGAGATAGACGTATCTCAGATACCTTTTTGAGTTGATAAAAACCCTTAAAAATCTTATAATGAAGTAATTAGATGGCAGTGGGCTGATGGGCTCAAATTTTTAATATATGGCAAAACAAAAAAAAGATAAAAAAGAAAAATCCGAAGATTTAGAGAAAATTTTAAACGAAATACAGCAAAAGTTTGGCGAAGGTTCACTTATGAAATTAAGAGATGTGAGAGCGGTTGATATTAATGTAATCCCAACCGGTTCCATCTCATTAGACTTAGCTTTAGGAGTAGGTGGTGTTCCGCAAGGCAGAGTAATAGAAATTTTTGGTCAAGAAAGTTCAGGGAAGACAACTTTAGCCCTGCACATTTTAGCTGAGGCTCAAAAAAAAGGAGGGGTGGGAGCTTTTATTGATGCTGAGAATGCTCTTGACCCTGACTATGCTAAAAGAATTGGAGTAAATGTTAAAGATTTATTAATTTCTCAACCAGATTCCGGAGAACAAGCATTGCAGATTGTAGAAGCTCTTGTTCGGTCAGAAACCGTTGATGTAATAGTTATT
>SDBS01006551.1_pt1 | contig 11329 bp, 10 predicted proteins | sample 2277091 | NCBI WGS metagenome assembly SDBS01 (sample SAMN10404972, study PRJNA504765) | marine sediment metagenome | isolation source: marine sediment core GS10_PC15, 163 cmbsf | place: Arctic Ocean: Southern Knipovich Ridge | collected 2010 | reverse complement strand
CTTTGCTTTGTTCAATTTTCCAGAAATAGTAATTTCTGCCTTTCCATCAATAATATAAACTAAAGCATCAAAAGGCGCCTTGTGTTCACTTAAACCTTGCCCCTTGTCAAAGGCAAAAAGTGTCACCGTTCCTGTGGGTTTATTTATTATCTCTTGGCTTACAACTGAACCTTTCTGGTATCTAATTAGTTCGGATAGTTTAGCGACTGTATTTTCTTTGCTCATGGTTTTACTCTACCAAAAAACCGCCTTCTTGGCGATAAAAAAAAGAGCTTCAGCATAAGCGTCAGCTCTTGAAAGGTATATTTTGTTAAAGAACAAATAAAAGAGAGGGAGCGTAAAGTGTGGACGAGCCACTGCCGTTGAGCATTCGGCGAACGGCGTACCTTCAGAGGCTCCCCTCTGCCTGGGGGCAAAATACATCTTTATACTAATACCTTGTTGTCTATGTGTCAAATGATTTCTTGAAAAGAAAAAGCCCTTTGATGTTTTATCGCAGGGCTAAAAATTATACTACTGTTCGTGACCGAAAGTTTTCCTACTCCAATAATTATTGTTTCTTTCGGGCTTACTGAAAAAGAGATTTACAGCCAGTATACCCACTAACGTTAGGAAAAAAATACCTATCTTAATAAGGGCGTTAATCCCAATATCCTTTGAATAGTCAATAGAACAAAAATACAGTCCCAGAACTACAACAATTAGATTACATAAGATTTGTAGTATGATCTTCATCTCTTTGTCTCCTTTGTAAAAGAACAAGTGCTGGAAAGGGAGCGTAAAGGGCCATCGCACTACCACCGTTTAATATTCTCGACGAACGGCGTTCCTTCATAACTCCCCCTCCAAGCACTAGTGGCGGTATCTTCATATTAACTCTATTTGTATGTCAATAAAAGAAAAAGCACCTACTAATCAGGTTGATGTTCGGTGCTTTAAGAGAAAGGGGTTAGTTTTTTGGTTTGACGATAAGAATTAGTTCTTTGGTATTTGATGCTGAGGAAGTCCTCGCCTGAATCATATAGTTCCCATAGCTGATTGGAGTAATTTGTTCTATTGTATATTTTTTCCCAACTTCCTGAATGGCTTTTGCAAAGGATTGACCATGACCTTTTTCGCCATCATGCCAATCAATTACAAGACCTCTTACCCGTACAACCGTAGGAGTAAGAAACTCAATTGAGTATTCTGGATTTTCTTCGGTTCTCGGCTCACTGCTTTGGCTGGTTTGTAGAGCAACAATTGGAAAAGCCGTACAAATAACAACCGCGGCAATGGCAAGGAAAACAATCCGTTTCATATCTTTCATTTCTCTTTCCCTTTCATATTAAATTGTTAATGAGATAATTTCCGCTTTTGCTACCTATATTATATTATGCCATTAAAACTTTGTCAAGGATATATCCTCAATGTCTCTAATATAAAACAAAAACTCCGCAGATAGTATCTACGGAGTTAATATATGTGTAAATGTCGCGTGTGTTAGAACATTCCAATAGGATGCAAATGCCGCATAACGCATCTTGTCGGTCAGAGCAATTTATAAAAATATCGTTGACAAAATAGATCAAGTATGATACACTAAAAACGTTCGACTTAAGAAATCTTTGATACGGTTTGACGAGGAGACAGAACCACCAGAATTGTTTGTGGTTTCGCTAAAATCGCTTGTGGTTTCGCTAGTTTGCGAAGCTACTGTAATCTCCTTATATTATCGAAGGAGATTTTTTGTTACGTTAAATTTACGAATATGGAAATTAGAAATATAGCTATTATTGCCCATGTAGACCATGGGAAAACGAAACTTACTGACGCTATCTTACAACAAACAGGAGCTGCAGATGCTGAAGTGAGTATGGATTCAAACACGCTTGAAAAAGAGCGTGGCATTACGATTTACTCAAAAAATGCTGCTGTAATGTATAAAGGTACTAAAATTAACATTGTCGATACACCAGGCCATGCAGATTTTGGTTCTGAGGTAGAGAGAGTATTGCGCTCTATTGATTCGGTACTTTTGGTGGTAGATGCACAAGAAGGTCCAATGCCCCAAACCCGTTTTGTATTAAAGAAATCTTTGGAACTTGGACTAAAACCTATATTAGTAATTAATAAAATTGATAAACCAGCAGCTAACCCAGATCGTGTGCATAACGATACATTTGAATTATTTGCAGAACTTAAAGCAGCCAACAAGCAGCTTGATTTTCCAGTGGTCTATACTATTGCAAGAGATGGCATCGCCAAACTCAATCTTACAGATAAATCAAAAGATATTACTCCACTCTTAGATATGATTATAAAGCATGTACCAGTAGCCTCAAAAGATAGTGATAAGTCATTTAGTGCTCAGCCTTTTAATTTAGCTTATGACAATTTTTTAGGACGACTAGCAATTGTTCGTGTTTACAGCGGCAGTGTTAGAGTCGGAGACACTATTTATGTAAAAAAGGATTCTAAACAAACTACAAGTCATAAAGTGATAAAGTTATTTACATTTGAGGGAGTTGCTAGAAAAGAGACACAAACCGTGGAAGCAGGTGACATTGCTATAATTGCTGGACTTCCAGGTGTATGTATAGGAGATACTTTAGTTAAGTCTGCGGATGAGGCCTTGCTTGAAAGCATTTCAGTAGATGAACCGACCATTGAACTTACATTTTTAGTAAATAATTCTCCATTCGCTGGACGTGAGGGAAAATTTGTGACAAATCGACAACTCAGAGAACGTCTAGAAAAAGAACTTGAAGTAAACGTAGGACTAAAAATAGATTTTGGCAGTAAAGCAGAAGAACAGTTTACTGTCTATGGGAGAGGAGAATTGCATGTAGCCATTCTTATTGAAAATATGCGCAGAGAAGGCTATGAACTTCAGGTTTCCCAGCCCCAAGTTATTATAAAAGAAATTGATAATAAAAAATACGAACCTTTTGAAGAAATCATAGCAGATGTCCCAAAAGAGTTTCAGGGAACAGTTATTGAAAGATTGGGTTCTCGCGGAGCACAAATGATACACATGAAACTACAAGATGGTCGCTTTATCATGCGATTTGAAGGTCCAAGCCGAGGCTTGTTAGGATACCGTAACCAATTTGTCATAGATGTTAAAGGAAACGGAGTTTTAACAACTCGGGTTCTTGAGTACCGTCCATATACTGGGAAGATTACACACAAAAAAGTTGGATCAATGATCTCTAGTATAACCGGAAAAACATTAGCTTATGCACTTGATAACTTACAAACCAGAGGCACTTTGTATATTAAAGAGAATACAGAGGTATATGAGGGTATGGTCATTGGCAATACAACTAAAGGGGAACAAATGACAGTTAATCCAACTAAGGGAAAACATCTTACCAACACAAGAGCTGCTGCTTCCGATGAGGCAATTAATCTTACAAATCCTCTACTTTTAACCATTGAAACGGGATTAGAAATAATGGATAAGGATGAGTATCTGGAAGTAACACCTAAAAATGTAAGGTTAAGAAAGAAACACCTTACAGAAATAGATCGTACAAGAGTAAAACGTCTTAAAAAAACATTATGAGCACAAGAAGTTTTAACAACAGAGGACCGAAAAAATACTATTTTCAATCACACTACAAGGGTGCGGGTTATTCGGGTTTGGGTAAAAGGAAGAAATTTGGCCGTCCCCAAAAAAGAATAGACCCCGCAAGGTTCATTAACAAAGCTATTGTAACTGAGAATGATGAAACCTTTATACCAAAGCACAAGTTTAATGATTTTAAAATCAATCAGCGATTAGTAAGGGCTGTTACGGACAAAGGTTACAAAATACCAACCCCAATTCAAGACCAGGTTATTCCGCACATCATCAATGGTTTTGATGTTGTTGGAATAGCAGATACCGGTACAGGAAAAACAGCTGCTTTTCTTTTACCTATTATTGATAAGGTTTTGGAAAAACCAAGAGAACAAATTTTGATTGTTGTTCCGACCAGAGAACTTGCTCTTCAGATTGATCAGGAGTTTAAGTTTTTTACTAGGGGAATGAGAATCTTTTCTGTTTGTTGCGTAGGAGGTATGGGTATTGGTAGACAGATTTCACAACTTCGCTATAATTACAATTTGGTTGTTGGTACCCCTGGAAGGTTGAAGGATTTAATAGAGAGAAGAATGATTAGGTTGTCTGAATTCAATACCGTTATTTTGGACGAATCAGACAGAATGCTTGATATGGGCTTTATTAAAGATACCCGTTTTATAATGAACGGTGTGCCCAAGCACCGTCAGACACTCTTTTTCTCAGCAACCACTTCAAATGAAATAGAAATGTTTATCGAAGAATTTACCAGGAATCCAGTTAGGGTTTCGGTTAAGACTAGAGATACTTCAAAAAATGTTGAACAGGACATCATTAAAATTGAACGAGGCAAAACAAAGTTTGAGGTTCTTTACAGCCTTTTGAATCAAAAAGAATTCGATAAAGTGCTTATCTTCGGACGAACCAAACACGGAGTTGAAAAGATCTCAAGAACACTTTATCACAAAGGTTTTAATGTAGAATCAATACACGGAAACAAAAACAATTTTCAACGTCAAAGAGCACTTGGCATGTTTAAAGATAACCGCATTCAGATTTTAGTTGCAACCGATGTTGCAGCTAGAGGGCTTGATATTGCTGACATTAGTCATGTCATTAATTATGATGTACCAACAACCTACAAGGATTATATTCATCGTATTGGACGTACTGGTCGTTGGAATAAACGAGGAATAGCTTTAACATTTATTGAGTAAAAAAAAGGTGCTAAGGATTTACAACGCATCTTGTGCGACATTATTTATTAAATTTATGAGCGTTCTGTTTTATATTTTATATCTTTACAATACTTTATTTTCTTTATAAAACCAGTCCACTCCTTTTCTGTTATTTCTTTTTTTAGAATATATTTTACATCCATCGAAGGGCTACTACCATATGAAAACAAATCATTTTCTAAATCATAAATCTCTTTACATAATTGAAATTCATTTGGCCCCATTAAATTTTTTTTCTTTTGTTTTAATTTAAAATATTCTTTGTTAGATTCTAGATATTTTTTATTTAATTCTTCTATTTTATCAAGAATATTTTTTTCTTGATCGATTTTTTTATATTTGTGTAAAAATACTCCTAAACATACTAACTTCTCTATTATTCTTGGATGATTATATCCATATCCAAAAGTTACTTTTTCAAAATGTTGCTCTATTAACTTAATGTATAAATCTATTCCCATCGAGCCTCATAAGGTCGAGCATCAACACATTTATTATCTTCACATTTAATCTCTCCTAATTTCGGTGGTTTGTAACCTCCCCGTAATAATTTACAGAGACGGTAGCAATTATCCCAGTAATTTTCAATCTTTTCTGCGATTACAGATAAATTAGCATTTTTATTAACTATGTAAGGATAACTACATACTGGGGCTAAGGTTGTTGCGACACAATCATCATCTACGTTACAATAATTTGCTTCTTCTAGTAAATTGTATATTTCATCTTCAGCTTCATCGCAATTAACTCTTCCGCAACAACAAATGTAATCCACTTCCACTGGGATTCCTTTTTTTGTTGGAGTTCCGAATTCTATTAATTTTTCAGCGCAATCAGAAAAGTTTCCCGAAATGAAGCTAAGTTTTATTTTCGAACATGTATATTCGGTGGAACCTCCTTTCTCAATGTTCCAAAAAACACAACTGCCTTCTGCATATCCTTTTTTGACACATGTTTCATCACAGGTTAGGTTTTTTTCCTCTCCAGATCCTTCTTCGGGGACATCTTTAAATTGCCACATAATTCCTCCTTCTTTAAAAACATCCCTAGATTGCCACATAATTCCTCCGGCTAAAAGGATAGCTAAGACAGCAATAATAGTTATTGCTAAAGGGGTAGGTATCCTTTTGTTTAGATGTTTTAACATAATTTAATTTTCTTCTTCTATTCTACCACAAACAAAAAGCCCGAGAAAAGCTCTCGATCTGGTAACTACCAACGACAGGCTTTTTTATTTTACTAATTTTCCGGGGTTAGTTATCAACATCATACTAATTTCTTCATTAGTAATTCCTTTTCTGCTTAATAATCTAATGAATTCCGTTAGGGCTTCGCTTGGATTAGGACTAAATGTTTGCCCAACATCCGAAGATAAAATACAATTTTCTGGCCTTACCTGTTTAATTTGATCAGCGATTTGTTTAATTGGTATCTTATCAATCGAATACATAGAAAAACAATGCTCAACGAAGGCTCCTATCTTTACCAGTTCCTTCTGAACCTCAATGGGCATATCTATCTTTTGATAAATTGGGTGAGTAATAATGACTTTCTTTAATCCGACTTTTTGAATAGCAAATTTAACCAATGCTTGTGATTCTTGCCACGAGATATGTCCTGTCGCCAAAATAGCTTTACACTTCTTAATTATATCTAACACATTTTTCACTTCTTTTTTTATCTCTCCCCTACTATCAAAAACTGAAAACCCTTTAATGTCTCTTGAAAAACGGGGTTTTATTTCTTTTTTTAATTTAGGGTTAATCCATTCCGCAGGAATTTCAAATCTTTGCTTTTTCAGCATGTTTTCAGCGTGAATTGTTGGAAACCAAACAATAATTGGTTTCGGTGATAATTCAGCTGAAGCTCTAATAGCATCAGTACTAAAACCACCCACATAGTGATTGAGCGTCACAGAATTAATCACAAAAGGACCCTTTTGTCTAAGAGTATCTTTTATATTCATTGCAATAGTCGGAAAAAAGTGGTTCTTTATACCAACTCCCTTAAGTTTTCCTTTCTCGTATTTAAGTAATTCTGATAAAAGGAATTTACGCGGAATGACTTCTGGCCCGATGTGTACGTGCAAATCAATTGATTGTTGTAAAATTTTACTGTAATCCATATTCGGTTTAATTATAATATGGGTATCGTTAATTGATAAGGGTTTAAAAGTGGGGACACTGGGTTTTTTATTTCTCCAGTGTCCCCTTAGAACTACAACCATGCGGCGTGAAGATGCTCTAATAGGAAGTAAAGACGAGGTAATTCCCAATCGACTTTATCATCTTTATCTCTCCTGACACAAGAAATTTTGATTGGGCGTAGCGTTGCCTCAATAAACATGGCTTCCGCTAAACGCTCAACTAGATATTCCGATGGGTCGCCCCCTTTGTCCATAGCTTGTGCTGTTTGATCTGCACGAAGCCAAAGGTCGTGGTCAACAAAATGATCGAAGTTTTTTCTAATCGTCTGCCTGTACCCCTCGGCAGCTTCATCGAACTCTGACCAAAGTCGGAATTCAACTTCTGGCAAAATCTGCACTAACCATTCAGCCAGATTGGCGAAGTAATCAGAAACTACTTCTTTGGGTAGTTTGTTAATGCGAGTGCCATATAAATCTGCTCCGAGGAATACCCAACGGAAGTTTTTATCCGGCATATTCTCTCTCCACTCGTTAAGCAAAGTGGCTAGAAAATTGAGAACTTCGACTTCTCTATCTCCTTCCTTAATACTTACGCCACGACTTTCCCAACTATACCTGGGGCCCCACGGCGTAAATAACGTTACTTCTTGTTCACGCAGACGAGGTAAAACGCCGTCTTCATACCTAACCGCTCTTGCCGTTTTCTTTTGTGGATAGAAAATGGTATTGAACCACTTGACTCCCAAATCTTGTTCTTTCATTTCTTTCACGCCTTTCCTTTTTGGTTGTTATGAAGGTACTATCTTCTTCTCAGATAACAAAAATCCCTTCTGAGAAGGGATTGAGCGTGATTAAAAAGGAGAATTTAATAAACTAATTCAAGCACAACCAATCCCTTCCTGGAAGGAATGATTGTGATGATGGAAATTTAATACTCTATTTAATTTTCCTATTTTTTTAAGACTCATTATTTTATTCTTTTAAGATTCTCTATTAAATTACTTACCTCAATGGTTTTCTGCTCCCCAGATCTCAAATCTTTGAGTGCAACCCTTTTATTCTTCAATTCTTTTGGGCCGAGTATTATAGCTAGCGGTATACCCTTTTTATACGCGTAGGTGAATTGTTTTTCTAAATTATCTTTATCAAAGTAAATTTCAGCATTAATTCCCGACCTTCGAAGTTTATCTGCGATCTTTAAAGACTGAACTTTAGTAGATTCGTCAAAGATTGTAACTAGTACCCTCGAAGTGCTAATTTTGGTCGGTAATATCTTGGTTGTTTCTATGGCAGAAAAAAGTCTATCTACACCTAGACTTACCCCCACTGCTGGAATTTCTTTGTTGAAGAACGTACCAATCAGATTATCATAACGTCCTCCACCAAATACACTACCAACTTTGGGTGAATCTAAAAGCACGGTTTCAAAAACTGACCCTGTATAATAATCTAATCCTCTAACAATACCTAAATTGATTTTTAAATTTTCTTCTGGAACTCCACCGACTTTGGCATAATTTAAAATTAACTTAAGTTCCTCTACTCCTTTTAATACCTCTGAATTATTAGGAAACATCTTTTTAAGCAAACTTAGTATCTCTTTATTACTTCCCTTAATTTGAATAAATTGTAAAAGCCTATTAACTGTTCCTTTATTAAAACCTTTATTTAGTAATTCTTTTTTAACTTCCTCGGATCCAATTTTCTCAAATTTATCAAGAATACGAAATATAACCGGAGATTGGCCTTTATCTATCTGTAGACTAGTAACTAATCCATCTAAAATCTTCCGATTGTTAATCTGAGTAATAAAGCGATCAAACCCTAAAGCTTTCATCGTTTTATACATAATACTGACAATCTCTGAATCAGCCATCATTGAAGAAGTGCCTACAATATCTATATCACACTGAATAAACTCTCGAAATCTTCCCCTCTGTGGTTTTTCAGCTCGCCAAACTGGCGCAATTTGGTATCGCTTGAAAGGCTTAGGAAGTTCAGGATACATCGCTATCACCCTAGCTAAAGGCACTGTTAAATCATAACGTAGAACCACTTCTCGACCGCCGCAATCTTTAAATTGATAAACTAAAACATCAGTTTCTTCCCCATATTTCCCTAATAGAGTTTCAGCATATTCTAAAGCTGGGGTTTCTAGCGGGACAAACCCAAACCTTTCGTAAACTTCTTTTACGGTCTTGATTATACTTTCTCGAATAATCTTTTTTTCTGGTAGAAAATCCCGAAATCCTTTTAAAATTTTTGGTGTAATTTTTTTCATATTTTTGGGTGGGTGACGGGTTATGATCCCGCATCCCTAGCTTCACAGGCTAGAATTCTAAACCGATTGAACTACACCCACCATAAAACAAAAACCCCTTCTCTCGGGAAAGGGTTGCTTCAATTAATTTTAAAAATATATTAATTTAACCCTTTTCCAAGAGAAGAAGAATTATGATGATGTAATCTCTGTAATATGGACTTATATCCGCCCATGCCTTTGTTAAGCCATTTCGATACTCTAGCAATTGTAGTTGAACTCAATCCTGTTTGTTTTTCAATCACAGAATAAGTAATCTTCTTATTTAACATTCTTGCTGTCTGCCACCTTTTCCCAAACTCAATAATCTCCTGCTCAGTAAGTAGGTCGCGGAAGAATTTTTTTGCTTCGTTGATATTCTTTAAGGCAAGAATAGCTTTCAGCAAATCTTTAGTTGTTGGATTGTCCCATTTGGTCATAATATTACTTTATTATACTAAAGTACTTTATCTAAGTAAAGAATAGCAAATCCAAAAGACCTTGTCAAGGGTTAAGTAAAAATCGCCTTCTTGGCGATTTAAATTTGCTACCTTAGTCGGTCTCGAGCCTGGATTTTAAAGGGAAATCAAGGGCTTTTTGGAGTTGTCTCATAATACCTCTCGGTCGGGGCTGTTTTAAGCTAAAATAAGACAAATGATATACTACTTAGGGGTATATTTTTCTATTGAGGCTTTTGCCATTTATCTAATTTTTGTTTCCAAAATAATTGAAATCGATTTTTTAATTTTTCGTTCGGATAATAATAATTATAATATAAAAATCTCCATATGGTAGTGCCTATTGCGGCATATTTTACCGCTTCTTCAATCTGCCTTTCTTCGATTTGAGTAAACGGCCTATTCTTATTATAGCTTTCATACAAGACTTTATACAGATTGATTTTAAAACTATTGTCCCTAAAACAGAAACCTATCACAGCTATACCGAAGTCTAATAGAGAGGGTCCGATTCCAACCTCTTCCCAATCTATAATTGCGACCAGTTTTCCGTTTTCGAATAGGGTGTTGTCTGCAAATAAATCGCTATGAATAATGCTTTTGGGAAGATTCTCGGCTCTAAAATCAAGTGCCCGGTATAGTTTGATCAATTCCCTAATATACTTGTTGCTATAAAAATTCTTTTTAAGAATTGCTATGGAACTTGCGAGAAAACTCTCTTGTAGCCAGTTTTCTCTTTCCGGAAGCGAATCAAAAGGAATCTTATGAAGTTTAACCATATTCTCACCTATTTGTCGTGCGACATCTTCGTTCGTCTCAGGTTGGCTACCGTCTATCTTTTTCTGAACCAAAGCTAGTCTATCATTCTTCTGATACACTATATCTCCCTTCGGTGATTTAATATAATCGACGACAGGAAAATTAAATTCTCGGAGCCTTTCTAGATAAAGTTGTTCCCGGAGTTTATCCTCCGCCTTAAACCTCTCAAGAACTATCTTAATAACATAAGCTCCATTTTCCGTAACGACAAAATAATTCTCGTTGGCGAATCCCCCACCCTTCTTTATTTCTTTTATTACCCCAAGTCCAAAAAAATTCGAAATGTCTTGTAGTAAATTATTCATATCTCAATTCTACCAAAAAACCGCCAAGAAGACGATTTTTGTATATTGCACGACTATTTTATTAAAAACCTACTTCTCTTTGATTATTTTCCTCAACAATTTCTCAACAAGCTTTAGGCTCTCCTCATTTATTATAGAGATAGCCAATATATTTCCCCCTGTTTTTTTGAGTAAACCCACTTTCTTTTTAATTTCTTTTTCAGACAATAAGTCAGTTTTAGTTAAAAAAACATATTCTGGCTTTAATAAAAGCTCTTTATTGTAAGCTTTAAGTTCGTTTCTAATGATTTTGTAATCTGCCAAAGGATTTTGAGATTCAGAAGAAATAAGATGGAAAAGAATTCTTGTTCTTTCAATGTGTCGTAGAAACTTAACCCCTAAACCTTTGCCAGAAGAAGCTCCTTCAATAAGTCCTGGAATATCAGCTAAAATAAGCTCGTAATAGGCTCCTAGGCTAGGACTTAGGGTAGTAAAGGGGTAATTGGCTACTTTGCTCTTAGCTTTCGTTAATTCATTC
>SDBS01006550.1_pt1 | contig 11329 bp, 10 predicted proteins | sample 2277091 | NCBI WGS metagenome assembly SDBS01 (sample SAMN10404972, study PRJNA504765) | marine sediment metagenome | isolation source: marine sediment core GS10_PC15, 163 cmbsf | place: Arctic Ocean: Southern Knipovich Ridge | collected 2010 | reverse complement strand
TTATAAATTCATAGATTGTTTTTCGTTTTTCATTATTTAAAATTCCATCAATCGATAATTTTGAGCCTTCTACAATTATTTTCTTTTTAACTAAGGATCTTAGTATTTCTTCAATTCCCTTTACGTTTATATTTATTGAAGATAATCTAAACCTAGAAACTATAAATGGGAGTATTTGATTAACATCAAAATATCTATTTTTGTTTAAATACTCTTGAACAACAGTAAAAACAATTTTTTCTTGTGTTAATAGTTCACTTGACATTATTTTGAGAAACTCCGCCTTTTCACTCTTTTTATTATCGCTTTTTAGTTTATGATTTTGCTACCATTTCTTCTAAAAATGAGTTTCTTTCGAAAGGCGATAATGCAAGCATTTCTCGAATAAAATCCTCTTTTTCACTTTGATCCCACTCAAATTGATTTACAGATTCAAAAAACTCTTCTGAAACTACAGTCAAATTGAGATTTTCTATTCGAGAAAGTTTATCTAAGGGGTTTTCTTCAAAAAGTATTTGAAGTGGAGGTCTTTTATTATATGGAATAAAATCTTCTTCATCTGGATATAATTCATTAAAATATTCATCTCTATCTTTTTCCCGTTTTTTAGTTGGTACTCTGTTGCTTACTAAATGGTAAGTAGCATATATTAAACTCATGCTAACAGCACCTATTAATAAAAATAAAACCACTAAATTAGGAGGAGCTTCTGATTTAGTTAGGGGTATTAAAATTCCTTCAATACCAAGTCGGGGGTCATGATAAATATTCTCACCGCGAGCATAACAAATGAAAATTTTTTGTCCATGCTCAACATTTAATAAAGGACTTACAGATATTTCTTCTAATATTTCATCAATAACAGCAATTTTACTCCACGTGAAATAACCTGTATGGTTGCCCATAGTTGTAATAACACCTTGTTCATTAGATGAATAGTCATATTCTTCATCTTCAGTTTCTTCTTCGGCTTCAAAATCAGCTTCAGAATCCAGTAGAGTAGATAGAGCAAGTTGAGAATTTTCATTTGTATAATTAAAATTTGAGATTTCAATATCAATTTTTATTTGAGAAGGTGTGAGTAATACTTCATCAAGAAGAGTAAATTCTTCTGCAATATAGAAATTTACAGAAAAAATTTCATCTACTGTTAGAATTCTAAGATGATGTAACTCACTATTATTTGAGATAGGAGTCGTCTCATAAAAAACTGAAGTGAAATTTTTCAATTGAACATTCTGGATATTCTCATCTGCTTCAGGATTATAAACTCCATCTTCATTCGTATCTATAAATTCGATAATCTCGCGAAAAATAACACCAAATGCAATATTAAATTCATATTCCATTTCAGATTTAGATTTATATCTTACAATAAAACTAATTCCATCAGGATTGTAAGTAACTGTAATCCCTATTTGATCTTTATTAGTATCACTTCTTCTGACAGAAAAAATATGAATTTCATCTTCAACAATATCTACTTCAACATGTCTCTTATTTATATCTTCAAAATCGTCATTTATATTATCATTATCTTCAGTAAAATATGGTTCATTATCATCAAAAGCTTGAGCAAATCCAAAACTAAAATTAAATAATATTATTCCCAATAAAAAAAGACTAATCATAGAGTTTTTATTTTTCATATTTAAGATCTCACTTTAATAACAAATATAACATTTCGAGTAATTTTGTTTAAATCACAATTTCATATTATATTTTATAAACTTGACTTTTTTACCAATCCTCTTATTTTTCTGTAATATTATTAATTTTTAAATGCAAATAATAAAAAAAAAATATTTTATTCATTAATATCTCAGGTTTCCTTATTATCTTATTATTTTACGCTTTCTTAGAATTAAACTGGCTATAGTAGCTACACCGATTAATGCTACAACACCCCCAGTAACAATAATTGGTACGATAGTTGGTTGTGTTGCGCCTAGTACTGTCGTTATTGATATTCCTATTTTAGGATCATGGTAGATATGATTTCCTCGTGGGTAATTTATTAATAGTATTTGTATATTCTCATCTTCGACATCTACCTCTAAACTATTTGTTTTTACTTCCATTTCTACGCCATCAATCATAGCTGTTTCTTTCCAGCTAAATATCCCTGTATAAATGTCATTCTCAATGTATACTTCTTCTTCTTCATTTCCATATCCATCTTCTTCATCCTTTGTCTCCTCTCTTTTCTCATAATCATGAGTTTCAGATCTTAATTTAGTTATTAGGGCTAATTGAGAACTGTCATTAATATAATTGAAATCAGTAATTTCTATATCAATTTTGACTTGGGTCGGTGCAATTATGGTATCATTAAGATAAACGAATTCTTCAACAAAATAAATATGAGCAGCAAAGACCCCATCATTTGTTTTAAGTAGGAAATAATGCAAATTAGTATCGTTCGAGATGGGTGTAAGCGAGTATGAAATAGGTTGGAATGAGTTTATCCCATAATCCTCGATGAGTTTGTCAATTTCATGATCATAAACTCCATTATCATTTAAATCAACAAATTCAATAAAACCTCTAAAACGTACCTCAAATTCTAATTTGTATTCAATCCACTCATTATCATCTCCAGATTCCATAGCTGATTCCCTCAACTCTTCTGATCCTTCTGGTTCTTCGAGAGGCTCTTCAGCTTTCATAATTGTCCCAAAAGAAACCCTAACTGATAATCCATGCTCATTAAAACCAATTCTCATATCCAATATATCTTTTTGGTCCCCATGTCGTAGAACTGATGACATTTCAACAACATGATCTCCAAACCAAATTTCAATATCTCTTTTTTCTTCTTCCTCAACGGTATCATCCACTCCATCATGATCATCATCTGGTTTATCATTATTTGGTTCTTCAGGTTCTTCTGGCTCTTTGGGTTCTTCAGGAGGATCATCTCCACCATCATCCCCATCTTCTAAAGCTACAGTAAAACCAAAACTCATATTCAAAACAAGAATCCCTAAGAATAAAATTCCTAATATATAGTATTTTCTTTTCATTAGAATTATCACTACGAAATTATTTTCGTTTTGATTGTCTTATTATTATAACTTTCTAATCATTATTTAAAACAATCTTGTAAATTTGTGAAAAAAAATTATCTTTGATACAACTTTTTGTTTTAAATTTATTCTGGTTTTGCTATTAAGGAGAAAATCTTTTCCATTTCTGTATTTCTGAAATAATCTTATAATGAACACTAGAAAAAAAAGAAATAATGGAGCCAGCGATGGGAATTGCACCCATGATGCTTACGCAACGGCTCTGCAGGCCGCCACCTTACTACTCGGTTACACTGGCGAGTTTAACTGTTTTTATATTCTAAATAGTCCAAATAATTGTAATAATTCATAAAATTAATGGTTTATGAATCAGAACTTCACTTTATTAAGAGTTTTAATAAGATTGTATATTTTTTCAGAAACACCTTACCCCCCTGCGATTGCTGGTATAAAAGAAATTTCATCATCAACCTTAATTAAAGTTTCTAATCCCTTTAATAACCTAATATCCTTACCATTTACGGTTATTAGGATATATTTACTTAAATCACTTGAAGTTTTGAAAATCATCTCTTCAAATTTAGCTCCAAATTTGGAAGCTAATTGGTTTAGTATATTTCGAATAGTCGCATTATCTTCAACTGTTAGATTTAATTCCTCTACATCTGTAATATCCGTTAATAATGATAAAAACATTATTTTTACTTTATGCATATAATATTCCCTTAAAGAAGTGTAAATTAAGATAGTAACTTAATTAACTACATAAAATCAATTAAATAAATTAATTTTTTAGTTTATAAATATTAAATATTATAGAATTTTTCAGTCAATCATAAAAAAAAAATATGTGAATTTTATTACAAAAAGAGAATTAAATATCGGACATCTTTCAACTGCCTATCATAGTAATTGGATTTTAATGGGTAATGATGATTTAGAAAGAGATCTTGATGTAAAAGTAAATTGGTTTCTTTTTGGAACAGGTCCACTAATGATTGAGGCATTTCAAAAGGGTATGCTTGATATAGGTTATATGGGATTGCCTCCTGCTTTAATTGGTATAGACAATGGAGTTCCTATTAAATGTGTAGCTGGTGGTCATGTTGAAGGAACTATTTTCATCGGAAAAAATAGTCATAAATCAATTTCAGAATTGGATGGTGATATGCATAGGGTTCTCTCACAATTTAAAGGAAAAGTGGTAGGGACTCCAAGTGTTGGCTCTATACATGATGCGATTCTCAATTTTTATATAGAAAAGCATGACTTAGTGGAAGAAATTAAAGTTAAAAATTACAAACAAGCAGAATTCATTACAATAGATATGGAAAAAGGTATACTAGAAGGAGGTGTAGGAACCCCTGCACTGGCAGTTTTTGCTAAAACAATTTTGGATTCACGTATAATAGTTCCACCAAATTATTTGTTGGCTGATAATCCTAGCTATGGAATATTTTTTCATGAGAAACTAATTAATAATTTTCCTGAATACGTAATTACTTTCTTGAAACATCATAAAAAAGCTTCCTATATATTACGAGAGTCTCAAGATGAAGCAGCAGAGATAATTTCAAAAACTTTTACAATTCTTAACAATCATGAGCAATATATAAAATCAATCCTTGAGATTTCGCCAAAATATTGCATAACACTCTCAAAAGGGTACTTAAACTCAACAAAAGGTTTCATGAATACAATGCATAGGTTAGGATATCTTAAAAAGAAGCTTACAGACCAAGATATTTTTAACTTAAAGTTTGTCGAAGAAGTTCATCCGGAAGAAGAACATTACTCAATTACATAATGAAATTCTCAGAGAGAAAAGACTAGTTGTCCTTCTTCATGATAATCAAGGATTAAATCAGCAACTTTAAATGATGGAACCAATTCTATCCCGTTAATTAACTCTGATTCATCCATCCCAATGAGATTAGCAGCAAGGTCACAACATTTAAACTTTATTCCCATTTCAAGGCAATCTCTTACTTCTTTATCATATTGTATCATTCCAACTTTATTTCTTTTTCCTAATAAAATGCCCATCGGTCCCCAAAGAATCACACTAACCTCTAGTCCTTTACTTTTATAATACTTTGCGAATCGAATAATTTCCAAGGGACTGGTAGATTCATATACCATATTTTTTAACAATAATAAAACTTTTGTCACTTTTTCCATTTTCTCTCTCCTTTCAATATTCTCTGCTCTACTATTGTAATATTAAAGATTTAATTTTACATCAGTCTTTCAAAGCGTATTAATAATTAACTAATTAAGATAAAAAATAAATTTACTCAATATCTTAATCTTTTAAGTCTTTATCTTTCAAAATTTTTTGTTAAAATAGAAATAACAACTGTTTGAAAAATGGTGATTCGATTTAATCAAGATTCTACAAAATAAGTTACCAAATCTTAAATATTTCTTGTGGGATAAGACCTTCATGTTACAATCAGGAGAAGCTTTAGAAGGTTTTCAATTAGCATATGAAACATATGGAGTCTTGAACACCTCTAAATCAAATGCTATTTTAATTTTTCACGCTTTATCCGGAAGTTCTCATGTTTATCGTTATAAAAGTGAAGTTGGAGGTTGGTGGGATCAGATGGTCGGTCCGGGAAAACCATTTGATCCTTCAAAATATTATATTATTTGCGTTAATATTCTAGGAAGTTGTTATGGATCGACGGGCCCCTCTTCTATAAATCCTAAAACAGATAAACCTTATTGTTTAGAATTTCCATTAATTACTGTTCACGATATAATTAAATCTATTAAGTTATTGATTGATGATCTAGGGATAAAGAAAGTTCTGAGTGTTACTGGTGGCAGTCTTGGAGGATTTCAGGCTCTAGAATGGGCTGTTAACTATCCAAATATTACTCAATCAGTAATTCCAATAGCAACAGCTTCTTATGCAACTCCATTCAATATAGCATTTAATGAGGTACAAAGGCAAGCAATATATTCAGATCCAAATTGGGATAATGGAAATTATTATACGGGAGAACCTCCAAATGTTGGTTTGAGATTAGCGAGACAAATAGGGCATATCACGTACTTGAGCGAGGATTCAATGAAAGAAAAATTTGGTAGAGATTTGCGCTACAATCCAGAATATATATTTCAATTTAAGGAGGAATTTGAAGTAGAGAGTTATTTACAATATAAAGGAACCTCATTTACTAAACGATTCGATGCAAATTCGTATTTATATTTAACAAAAACTATTGATTATTTTGATTTAAAAAAAGATCAAAATTTAGTGAAAACCTTTTCTGGAGTCAAAAATGTTAAATTCTTGGTCATCTCATTTTCTTCTGATTGGTTATATCCCACAACTCAATCGAGAGAAATAGTTTATGCGTTAAAGTCAAACGGTATTGAAACTAGTTTTGTAGAAATTAAAACTCATTACGGTCATGATTCTTTTTTAGTTGATTGTAAGGATCTTCGTGAAATAGTATTTAGTTTTCTTGAAAATCTTAAAATATAATTATTAATACGAGAAGGAGAAGCTTGTTAGAACGAAAAGATTTACGAATTATTTACGATCTGATCAAACCTAAAAGCAGAGTTTTAGATTTGGGATGCGGAGACGGTAAATTATTAATGGAACTAAGCTTAAACAAAAAAGTTAAGGGATTAGGGATTGAAGTTTCATTACAGAAGATAAAAAATTGCCTAAAAAATGGCGTTTCGGTTATTCAAGAAGATTTAAATGAAGGACTTAAAGATTTTCAAGAAAATACTTTTGATTATGTTATTTTGAGCCAAACTTTAGAATATATAGCAAATCCATTGTATCTTATACAAGAGATGTTGCGTGTGGGAAAGAACTGCATCATCAGTTTTGAAAATCTAGCATATTGGAAGAACAGGTTAACATTTTTACTTAGGGGAACGCTGAAACAGAGTAAAATAAATGAAAACTCGTTTTACGGCAAAAAAATTCAAATTTTTACAGTTGCAAAGTTTTTTCACTTCTGCGAACATTACAAAATTCAAGTCTCCCATCAAATATTTCTTCCCACTCAAAGATATAAATTAACTCATACTTTCCCTGATTTGTTTAGCAAAATAGCCATATTTATTTTAAAAAAAAATAGTCTTACTTAATTAAATATATATTTTAAAAGGTTGAAAATTAAATGGTAATCAATTGGGAAGAAATTCGAGAACATCAATTTCCAGCTCTTAAAAGTATAATAAGTTTAAAGTCAGCTGGAGGTTCACCATTGAGTAGAAGTGCATATAATTCAGGGATGAAATACCTAAATGATATGCTAACTTATGGTGATATATTTTGGGATGATCATTTTAAAGAATTAAGTTCCATCAGAGAAAAGATAGCTCAGTATTTTCATGCAAAACCAACAGAAATTGCATTTTTTATAAACACTTCTTCTTGCATGAATACAGTAGCTCGTTTAATAAAGCCTGGCGAGATACTCTACCCTGAAGATGAATTTCCTTCTTCAATCCATATATTTAAAAGATTAGGTTTCCAAAATACTAGGATCAAGCATGTAAATCATCATTATCCAATTGAACATATTACAAATCAAATTACACCTAATACTAAATACATTATTCATAGCCATGTTCAATATTCTACTGGATATAAACAAGATCTTGAGAAATTGGGAGATTTATGCAGGACAAACAATGTACTAAATATAATTAATGCAACTCAATCATTTGGTGCCTTTCCTATAGATGTTAATAAATGTAATATTGATATACTTGTCACCTCAGCCCTAAAATGGGCATGTTGTGGTTATGGGATTGGAATTCTGTTCATAAAAGAAAAGATCATCAATGAAAGGGATTTGCCTTTTTCGAGCTGGTTAAGTGTTGATGATTCTTTTTCGATGGATAATGAGAATATTAGTATAAAAAAAGAAACTAGCGCTATGGATTGTTTAGGGGGCACACCTCATTTTTCATCTTTACTTACTCTGAAGGGTGGTTTAGATTTAATTGAAGAAATCGGCTCCGGAGATTTACAAGAGGGTTTAAGACGAATAAGTAAAAGAATAATATGGCTTACTTCTGAGTTTCTAAATGAGATTATGAAATTAAACTATAAAATAATTACTCCGGTCGAATTGGAAAACCGATCGGGAATAATTACACTTGAGCACAATAGAGCAGAAGATATTTTTAATGAGTTACAAAAGAATAAAATATATATCTCTCTTAGAAATAATCCTAAATCATTAGAAAAAACGTTTTTAAGATTTTCTTTTAATTATTATAATAATTTTGAAGATATATCAAAGACTATCACAATATTAAAAAAGTTTGATTGAATATGAGTAAATTTCCTGAGAAGAGAAATGTTAAAAGTATCGGTGGGTTTCATGGTATATCCGCGATTTTTCCCAAATTACAAGATATTATTGATTATGAAGAGAATAATATTTACATCAATCGTGGTTATCCTAGATTTGTAACTCATCCACTCATAAAAGTTTTAGAATCAGAGAACAAAAAAAAATTTAATGCAGTCGGAGCTATTGCCTGTCATAGTTATCAAAGTGCTATCTTTTTAGTAATTGACTTTTTTTTTAGGAAAGGAAACAAAATCTATTTCGATGAAGGTCTACCAATAGAATTCTATAATTATCTATGTAAAAAATTTCCAGGAGTAATAACTAAAGTAAGTGCTTCCGAGGCTGATATATTAGTAATATCCAGTCAAAATGGAATGTTCCCAAGTTATGTCGCTGGTAAGATAAATATCGGATTACTTGGAATAGATGAATTAAACGACTCTTACAAATCCAGTGAGTTAAATTTATTGATTCAGCATGATCAAAAGAATAACACTGGTATCATCTTAATTTTTAGTATTCGAAATGCATTGCTAACAATACTTAGAAGACATGTAGGATTTAATGTAAGTTCACGAAAAATATGCTGTAAAGAAATATTGACAGAACTTAAGCTAAGACATGAAGTAAATCTCAAAAATATCATCGCAAATCTCGAACATGGAGATTCTAATAAAACCTTTCTTTTCCCATCAGGAATGGCAGCCATATTTGTTTCAATTTTCTCTTTGCTATCAATAAAAAAGAATCAGTTCATTGCGTTGGGCTCCTTATATGTAGATACTATTCGTATTTTAGAAAAATGGCCAAAAAAATATGGATTACCTGAAACTATTTTTGTTAGAGAGAGTATTATTGAAAATTTAGAAAATAGCATTAGTCATAACACAGCAGGAATTATTATAGAATTTCCTTCAAACCCTCTAATACAATTGGTTGATTTAGAAAAAGTAGTCAAAATTGCTCATTCTAAAGGTGTAAAAGTAATCGTTGACAATACAATTGCAACACCGTATAACTTCAATCCTTTTGATTTCGATGTTGATTTGATAGTTCATAGTACTACTAAGTTTCTTAGTGGTAAGAATAATCATATTGGAGGAGTATTACTACTAAAAGATCATAAGACTTCGAAAATAATTGAAGAATTCATGAAATTAGCAAATTTAGACATGGACTTCAATGATATAAGGATATTAACTCGTAATATTAGAAACTTTGAAGAACGAATGAAAAAAATCAATGAAAATAGTGCAATTGTTGCACAATTTTTAGAGAATCACGATGCAATAAGAAAAGTATATCATCCTTCTTTGAAAAGTGATCCAAATCATGATCTCATGCATAAATATCTTAAAGGAGGGAGTGGTTTATTGAGTTTCATTTTAAAAGAATCAACAAAACAAAAAGCTGAGAAATTTTATGATAATCTGCACTCTCCAATTTTGAAAGGTCCCAGTTTAGGGTCAGAAAAAACACTTTTGTCTCCATATGTTATTATGGCTCATTATGAAGATTCTAAAGAAGAATTAGAAAATTTAGGTTTCGATTTTTATCTTATGAGATTATCAGTTGGAATTGAAAAAGTAGATAATATAATTAAGAGCTTAGATCACGCATTAAATTTTTCGAATTAAAAAAGAATAAAGTTATAAAATTAGGCTTTAAATAAATCTGTAGTTAGGTATCGTTCTCCTGTATCAGGTAAAAGAATCACTAAATTTTGTCCTTCTGAGAAATCCTTCGAAGCTACATTAATTCCTGCCCAAGCTGCTGCTCCTGCAGAAATCCCCACAAAGATTCCCTCTAATTTTACTAATCTTCTAGTAGTTTCTATGGCATCCTCTTCTCTAACAGAGATAATTTTATCATAAATTTTTGTGTTTAGTACTTCTGGTACAAATCCTGCTCCAATACCTTGTATTTTATGTGGACCCGGTTGTCCTCCAGATAAAACAGGGGAGTTTGCCGGTTCTACACCATAGATTTTCACGTGCTCTCCAACTTTTTCTTTAAGAACTTCTCCAACACCAGTTATAGTACCACCTGTACCAATTCCTGATACAAACCCATCAATCTTATTATCTAAATCTTCAATTATTTCAAGAGCAGTAGTTTTTCGATGAATTTCGGGATTAGCTAGATTTTTGAATTGTTGTGGTATAAAAATTTTATTACTCTCTTTCGCTAACTCTTCTGCTTTTTGAATTGCACCCTTCATTCCACCAGAAGCAGGAGTTAATACCAATTCAGCTCCATAAGCCTTTAGTATTTTTCTTCTCTCTACTGACATGCTTTCTGGCATTGTTAGAATCAATTTGTATCCCTTCACGGCACATACTAAGGCCAATCCTATTCCTGTATTACCTGATGTGGGTTCAACGATTGTAGTTTCTTTATTAATTATTTTTGATTTTTCAGCGCTTTCGATCATTGCCATGCAAATTCTATCTTTTACACTAGATCCAGGATTAAAAGCTTCTATTTTGACGTACAGATTTGGCTCAATATTGTTTGAAATCCTATTCAATTTAACTAGAGGAGTTTTCCCGATAGTTTCAATTATGTTTTTGTAAACTTTTCCCATTTAATTTCACCATTTCATTAGTTTAATGCTTACTATATAGGGTGATAATGTTGTATTATTTTTAAACCTTTCTTTCCTTAAATAGGAAGCCAATTATTCACATCTAAAACTTTTCTCTCTTAGATTTTCTTTTAAAGTAAAAAATCAGTAGTAATTTGAGTTTTCATTAATTATATCATAGTATTAATTAAATTTAATTAAATTATTTGAGATTATATCCTTAGAGGTTTAGTAGTATCCCATATGATAAAGATATGAAATCTATCACAAAAAGATTAAAACTTTAAATTTCCATCATCTTTCACATAAGGTTCATAGGAGCTAATATATTTCATAGCATCATCTGGAGATAGTACCACAGCTATTCCTTT
>SDBS01006549.1_pt1 | contig 11329 bp, 6 predicted proteins | sample 2277091 | NCBI WGS metagenome assembly SDBS01 (sample SAMN10404972, study PRJNA504765) | marine sediment metagenome | isolation source: marine sediment core GS10_PC15, 163 cmbsf | place: Arctic Ocean: Southern Knipovich Ridge | collected 2010 | reverse complement strand
GATCTGTTTCACGGACATTATTCTTAAAGGCTGCCACAAAGGCCTGGGGAAAGCCGGCTTTCCTGGCTTTTCTTTGTAACGAAATAATTTCAAGGTCAACTGAATCAAATTCCCCAATTGTATAGCGGTATTCTCCTTTATAGTAGTACTCCCGTGTAGCATATTCCCTATTGTCTATATTAACTTTCCTGAAGTTCCTTTTTGGTTTTGTGCTGGAAATTATCTGGACCCTAAAAACAATTACATCAGGTTTTTTAACAACTTCTTTTTTGGGTGCAGGGATTACTTCTACTTTTTCTTTTTTGGAAGGTTTAACCGGTGGGGGAGGCGTTATGACTGGAATAATTACAGGCTTCTTTTCTTCTATAACTTGTATGGGCTTTGGGGGAGTTACTATGGCTTTAGTTGAAGCTAATGGTTCTTTAAATAGGGGATAATTTGTATTATCAATAACAAATGTTTTATGCAGTTGTGCTATTCCAGGTTCTGATTCCTGTCTTGAAACAAAAAATGCAAGGCTGTCATTTTCCCGACTGATCTTAAATGAGCTTTCATCATTATTTGAATTGACTGTTTCTCCAAGATTGACAGGCTTATTCCATCCCTTTCCATTGAAGCTTGATACATATATATCATAGCCGCCATATCCTGAGGATCTGTTTGAGGAAAAAAACAGGTTGTTATGTGAATCAAGAAATGGATATAGTTCGCTATCCCCGGAATTCACATTTGGTCCTAGATTTACAGGATTAGCCCAGGTTGATTTATAGCGTTTAACCATAAAAAGATCAATCCCTCCTGAACCTGAAGGGCGGTTTGACGAAAAAACCATGATTTTCCCATTTGATGAAACCGCAGGATGCATATATGAATTACTGTCATTGCAAAAAGCCAATACTTTAAAATCAGATGACCAGTCTGATTTTTTAGGATCTTTACCGGTTACATAGTGAGTTTGATATATTTTAGGGATTTTCTTGTTGTTGCCTGTTTGTGAATCCTTTGTAAAAAAAATGGTTTTATAATCACTGGTAAAGGATGTAGCTTCGGGAGGATATGGAAATCGGATTTTTCTTGAAAAAAGCTCATGCTTTCCTATATCCTGACCTGCTATTGGAGTATAATAAGTATCTAAAGCCCCAAAAGAGAGGTGATCAGGCAACATTTTAGTTTCATTTTTCGAATCACTCAGAAAAATTATTCCATCCCGGTAAAATTGCACCCCATTAAAGGATTCAACAGTTTGAAAATTAATTAAATCAAGTCTGAATTTCAGTTTTAATAAAACGGTATCAGCATTACTCATTGGTTTTCCCAAGGCCGGTTTGTCAAAAGCATAAGCCTTTATGCAGTTGCCTGGAGAAGCCATAGCTAATAAAGCAAACATCAAAAAGCCCAGTTGCAAAATTAAGAATCTTAAATGTTTCATATTCGTCTTACCATATCTAATTGACAAACAAGTGAGCCATAATATCAAAAATCAAATAGTTTAAAAATCTCTTCACCCTTCAATAGCCGAATCTATTATATATAATCGCAAAAGTTGTGACCCCAGGACCCAGTACCTAGTATCCAGCACCCAGGAAAATTCAAGTTTAAAATAGCCCCGTCACTCTATATAATATTCGATTTTTATACAATTAGTTAATCTACCAATATCTCCTGCTTTTATTCCTGATCCTATCCTTACTTAAATTCATTCCAATGGTGAATTCCAGTATTAAATTTTCATTGTTCCATGTGGCTGATCCATCAGTGGGCATTTCAATATAGTAGCCTGCAAATATTTTTGGAAATTGATATTGCATAAAGAATGACCAATTTCCCTTTTTATTATAATAAGTTCCCAGACAAAAGTTATGAAAATAAGCTTTTAATGAAGGGTGAAAATCTTCAAAAGAATCAATAGTTATTTCTTCTTCAGTGTTCAGGAAAATGGAGGGTTCCAGAATAATTGCATGCTTTTTACTTATGAAGAATTTATATCCTGTTATAAAGAAATATTGTCTGGAGACTGGAATCTCAACGGTATTGGAGTCCCCTAAATTAATGCCGTTGTCAAGAATATTTATAGCTGAAAGTCCGGCAAAGAATTGAGGTCCGTAATAATAAATCCCAAGATCAAGGTTTGGAATAAAATAGTCATTGCTTCCGCTGCTTAAAGAATCGACTTCAGTAGATTCGGATTGTTCTATACCATATATTGCTTTTCCACCAATGCCGAAGGATAAAAAAGAAAGAGATTTTTTACTTAAGGGTAAATGCAAAGCAAAGGATCCACTGATACCTATGTTACGATATGAATTTACTACCTCATTAAAAAGATATCCCCCAAAACCGATTTTTGTAAAAAGAGGCTTCTCAAGGGAGGAATTGCCTTTACTTTTTGGTAAAAGCAATCGTGTATGTGCGCTAATAATTTGTGATTCAGCACTATTATTAATTGAGGCAATCAGATTAATAAATGTATAATCCTTGCAGCCGGCAATGGCAGGATTTATTACCATAGGACTAAAGATCCGATAGGAGACAGGCTGCAGAGGAGCTTGTTGTCCACTCAACACAAAAGAAAAACCAAGGCTTAACAGAAGAAAAACAATATTTTTTTTCTGAAGCATATTATATTAGTTCAATGGAATAAGTAGCTCTAATCAGACTGCTATAATTTTTATACAGCAATTTATCAATTTTAATTTAGAAATAAAAGAATAGTAGAGAGGAATATTGGAAAGATGGAAGATCAATTAATCATTATGCAGATAAACCCACCCCTTACCCCTCCCAGGAGGGGAATGAAGATTGTGCAGGTTGCTTCGCCTGTTAATATACTTGTCCATGGTCAGTAAGGATGTAACTCCTTTATGCTGATCAAGCCCATTTCTGTCTTATTGTGTAACAGGCTCGCAAAATCTATGTTTTTTTAAACCTGCGCTTAAGAACCAGGGATATATTAATTAGTCGATTCTTACATTTTCTTTTAATTGTATTTAGGGTATTGTTGAAATAATTAGGCGTTTGTCTATTGCGGTCAGGAATAGCTATATCCCTTTTTAAACATTGTTGTCTGACCGCTGATTTGTGGAGTGAACCTAACCCCGGGTGGCACCATCCTTCGCCTAAAATAACAAATAGCAAATAGAATCACCTTAATTATTTTACGCATGGAATTGTAGGCATACTAACCAATTAATGCTACGGATGGCTTACCCGGGGCTATTGATATTAAACCCTTACAGGGTTTTTGCAAAACTTCAGGGGAAAAGACAAATGAACTAACCAACCCATCCTTAGTCCGCCTTCCTCAAACCTGGTTGAGGGTTCACGATACTCTCTTTAGAAAAGACAACAGACTGTTGCGATCAGGAATAGCTATATCCCTTTTTAAACATTGTTGTCTGACCGTTTACCCTGTGAAATAAAGACTTCGTCTTTGCTACATAGTAGCATTTCACAGGGCAGGTTTGTGAGCGATCCTAACTCCGGGTGATGCCCACTGAAGCTGTCATTTTCCAGGAAGACTAAAGTGAATAAACTAAACAGCTATCCGTATTATAGCTACTACATAGAACAGTGGGCTTAGCCGGGGCTATTGATTTTGGAGTTGCCTCAAAAACTAATTTATGGCTGGTTGTCATCCTGAACTTGTTTATTCACTTTGTTTCCCGAAATTCGGGACAGGCTATGAGATCGCTGCGCTAAGTTCAGGATCTAATGATAGTCAGTAATTTAAGATTCTGAAATAAATTACTCCCTATGGTTCCCGATGTTCGGGACAGGCAGTGAGATAGTTCAGAATGACGTCGAGTTGCACTTTTGAGACAGCCCCTTATCTTAACCCGGAAAATGCATGCATTTTCTACGATTAACTTTGTTGAGCTACGCTTTGCTCCGGTTCACTTTGTTCTTGTATGAATAAAGCAGGTTAATTTACGATCTTTAGCACCAAAGCTCGAAGATCCCTGATATTTATCGTCAGAGTGCAGAATATATCAGTCGGGGGAACCCCCAGGGTAAGATACAAAGCTCTAAATAGGTCCAGCACCTGATATTTGATAAAGGACTATTGCTAATCCGGTTTGCATGAAGAATGCATTATAAGTTACGTTTTGCTGTTAATTATTTCACAGTAAGGGTTTAATTGATTTTGCACCTTGAGAATATCACCTACTCCGCCTGCGGCTGATAAGGTGATCACAAAAATATCAGGATCTCACAATTCCGGCCTTTGGCACCCATAATTTAGAAGTTTGAGGTTGATTATTTATTTTTCAGGAGAATAATGGAATATTGGAAGCGTAAATGATGGTCTGGTAAGCTTAGTTCATATGGCTATCAGGGGCAGCCCCTGTCTCACCTCTTCTTTCGTCCCCTTCGCTCTATCGCTCTATCGCTCCCTCACTCTGTCGCCCCATCGCTTCCTTCCATTGTTTTGCTCTGTACTCTGTGCCCTGTGCTCTTTCAAGCACAAACGCTTCCAGGTCCTGCGGACCCTGAAAGGTTTTCCATGTTTTGCCTGCCTTTCGCCCTGTGCCCTGCGCCCTGCGCCCACAGTGAAATATGCTCCTTCGTCGCATTTCACCCTAATGAAATACAAATAATTTCATGGGGTAAACGTGGCAAGCCTGTGCTAAATCATACTGGCTCTTTTTCGCTTCAGGAAGCTGAAACCAAGTGCTTTTCTGAGTAGTCCTTTTTTCTTGTCTTCTGTGTAATAAGAATAATACCCGTATTCCTTTTTGCCAGGATTGACATCATTTAGAATGATGCACTTGTTTTTAATATCTTTTTGCTCTAGTTCTTCTATACTGCGATATAAGGGTTTTCTTAAGGTGAAATTTTGACGAACAATAAATACAGTAACATCTGCATGCTTCATTAGCATATATGCATCGGTAACAGGCCCGACAGGTGGGGTATCAATGATAACATAATCATAAATTGATCTTAGTTTCTTAAACATTATTTCCGTTCTTTCTGATTCAATTAATTCTGCAGAATTTGACGGAGGTGGTCCTGATAATAAAATATCAAGGTTTTTGACAGGAGTTTCCTGAATAAACTTCTCAATTGGTTCCTTCCCGGTGAGATAATTACTTATACCTGATGTTGAATCTGAACTAAAACTTTTGTATAAGTCGCCTGATTTTCGCAGATCAAATCCAACAATTATAGCTTTCTTATTAAGAAAAGCCAGGCTTGTGGCCAGGTTAAGAGAAATAAACGACTTTCCTTCCTGGGAGAATGTTGAAGAAACCAAAATAATCTGATGGGTTTCATCTTTCATTAAAAACTGTAAGTTGGTACGAATTGTCCTGAAAGATTCTGAAACAATATCCAAAGGAAAGTCGATCATAATTTGATCGGTTTTGTGTTTATTGTGAAAAACAGACCCCAAAAGCCGGATGTTGGTAATGGACTTAATCTCATCCATATCCAAAACTTTTTCATTAAAGAAGCTTTTAAGCACCAGATAAGTGAAAGGAATACCCAGGCCAAAAAAGAGTGCTATTATGAAAATTTTAAATCTATTTGGGAAAATAAGACCCTGATAAATAGCGGGTTCAATAATTTCACTATCCGGCAAATTAGAAGCCCTGGTGATTTGTGCTTCAGCCCGCTTTTGCAATAAAAAGGTATATATATCATTATTTAAGTTAAACTGACGCTCCATGCCAAGAAGAGTGCGTTGTGTTTGTGGAAGTTTTCCTTCTTCGTACCTGTAACGGCTAATATTTGTATTAATTTCATCAAGGCTTCCCTGTGTACTGCTTATATAAAACTTAATGTTTTTTGAAATTGAATTTTTCAAATCTTCTATCTGCGCGTTTAAGGCCTTAAAACGGGAATTCCTTTGAAGATTTTTTTCAATCATTGAATTTTTTTCAGTGTTTAAAGTTACCAGTTGTTGTATCATGCTATTTAATACAGGATCAACAACCCCCATGGAAGAAGGAGCAAGCATATTGGGTGAATTTTTATTTTCTTCAAAGTAGCTGGAGAGTTCCTTGTAGAAACGCAACTCCTGCTGTGTATCCTGCTTCTGACTTTCCAGATTTTGTAGCTGCTGATAAACCTGTTCAGACTTCTGATCAATATCCATAACCCGGTTTCTTCTTCTGAAATTCTGTAATTCTCCTTCTGCCATATTCAAGGAATTGGAAATATTTGAAAGCTCATTATCAATATATTCAATGGTAGTTAAGGCAAGATAATTCTTCTGTGAAAGATCCCTCTGAAGATATTCTTGTGTTAAGCTTTTTACAAAATCGATAGCTTTTTTAATATTATACCATTTAAAAGTAATATTTATACAGGATGATTCGAAAGTAGATGGCTCAATATTTAAATTATTCTTGAATTTTTGAGTTAAAGCAGCAATATTATTAAAAGAAAAGTATAAATCTTTATCAATATATGCCTCAGTATAGTTCGAGTTTAAAAAAACCTTGAAAGAATAATCTGGTCCCTGAATGACTTCCCCAAACTTATACCGCTGACTTATATTCAAATATGCAATTTTCCTTAGAGCTACATCTTTCTGGTAATCATATATAGATATATCTTTTTTGTTAATATTTAAAAGAAATTCGGTTTGATCTAAAATTTTTAAATAAAATGTTTTACCAACCGGTTGTGGGTGTTCTATATCTAATTTAACTTCAAATGGGACATTGCCATACATTTCTCTTAAAACAAGATCAGGATGATTTTTTAATGGATAATATTTATATGGTAAAAAATTCTCTTTAAAAAAATAAGAAACATTAAATCCTAAATCCTTGATAGTGTTTTTAATCATTGCAGTAGATTGAAGGATCAATATTTCATTTGTTAATATCTTTTGGGGTTGTTGTATATCCAATCCTTCAATTAAATCATTGGAATAATTATTTCGATTATTATTTGAAATAGAAATAATCATCTTTGAGCCAACTGCATATTCAGGAGCAGCATACTTAATAAACAAAACCGCAGATCCCATTGTTATCACTAAGAAAATCGCAAACAAATACCAATACCTCAATCCCTCATAAATAAGTGATTTCAAATCAAGATCTTTATTCAAACTTGCTGATTCCTGCATTTAAATTATAGTATTAAATAGTCATTAATCATTAATCATTATTCATTAGCCATTAATCATTATTAGTTTCCTCCTGAATAGAGATTAATGTAACTCATTACAAGTACAAAAGTCGAAACTGAGGTTAAAATCAAGGCAAAAGGGAAGGTTTCTATACCCCAGTGTCTTCTCTTTAAGGGTTCTACATATATTACATCATTCGGTTTAATATAGTAATAATAGGAAGTTAACAAATCTTCATCGGTTAAATCAATATAGCTACGTGTAATAACATCGTTCTCTTCCCGGATTAACATAACTTTCTTCCGGTTTCCATATTCTGCAATATCACCGGCATATCCCAGTGCCTGAAAAATATTTATTCTCTGGTCATAAAACTCATGTCTTCCCGGGTTTTCCACCTCGCCCAATATAGTAACAGTTTTATTTACAAACTTTATGGTAACAGCAGGGTCACTGATTATTCCAACCAGGGCCATTTCAATCACTTTGGAAGCCTCATCTAGTTTTAACTCTTTTAGCTGAATGTCTCCCAGGGGAGGTAAGCGAATAAATCCTTCTTCATTAACCAGATAACTTATCAGTGTAATATCGGTTCTGGCAATGTAGTCATCTGGTCCCTGTCTGAAAATGTTTGTTTGCTCATCTTCAGAAGAGATCCTTATATATAATTCATCGCCGGTTTGAATTATCCTGTCTTGTTTCTCAATAGCTTCAAATATCTCTTTTTCTTCTTTCTCCTGCTGAACATATACCATTTGCTTGTTTGTTACACAAGAAATAGAAGAAAACAAAAAACCGGACAGAAGAATTAAAGTAAATAATTTCTCAACTTTTAATTTATTATGGTGTCTGTTGCTACTCATTGAAGTGCAATTGTATGTGTAATAAATTTTTACGATAAAAGGAATACAAAGTTACGAATTATTGGGAAATAAATGTTTCGGATTGAATTACTATTTGAATGGACAAAAAATATCCAGTCAGGGTAGGTGATAAGGAGTAACTGGTTCAAGGCGCAGGGCGCAGGGCACAGGGCAGAGAAGAAGAGATGAGATTCTCAACTGAACGTTGAAAGTTGATGTTGAAAGTTGGATGTTCATCGATCATCCTTCAACTCTCTAAACCCTTCCAGGTACTCCCTTCGGTCGGACCCTGAAAGGTTTTTCTACTTCAGCCTTCATCGATCATCCTTCAACCTTCATCGATCATCCTTCAACCTTCATCGATCATCCTTCTTGCCCCTTTGTAGAAAAAGAAAGCACTAGTAGCCATAAAACAGTGTCCGGTATCCATATAATTAAACCAGGTATGAATACTCCACTCGTTCATGTAAATAAGTGCTGCTATGGATGCAAATAATACTGCAATGAGAAAGAATTTACTCCCTTCACTTCTTGTTTTTTTATATATGAAGACGCTAAAACTGCCCACAAACAGGAGCAAACCGTAGGTTGAGTAAATTACCACAAATAAAAAGTTGAGAGTAAAGAAAGTAAGAAGCAAGAAAACAGGCAGTTCAGCTGTATTGACCCATGATAAGATTTTCCATGTTTTCTTATTAATCAAATCCGAGGCATAGATGAGTACAGCTTTTCCCATTAAGTTTATAGCCACAATACTTGAGCACCAACCTAACAATACCCAATAATCCGAAAGCAAATACATGAACCCATGTCCAATAATACCTCCAAAGGCTGTAGATATTCCCATACTGAAGAAAAAGTATGTAAGGTAAAGGTGTAGTTTTTCTTTTCCGGCTATTTTTCTGATCTTAAAAAAAGCGTAGAAACAAACAGCTGAAACAATCAGGTCTGTAACTGTGGTTACGGGTTCGTTTATTTGTATGCCCAGGATTTCTATGGCTGGTTGTATGATAGCCAATTTGAGATAGTATTTGAGTTAACAAATCTAATTTAACTACTATTGTCATACAAATATAGCTATTGTGATTTTTAAGTTTAATATAATTCAGAACAAGACACTAAATAAAAAACCGAACAGATCCCGAAACAAGTTCGGGATGACCGGGAGTTAGTCATGCTGAACTTACTCACGACCGCAGGGAGTAATTTATTTCAGCATCTCTTTATCAGTCAATAGATTCTGAAACCTGCTTGTTCGGCAGGCAGGCAAGTTCGGAATGACGGACCCGAGCAATGAAACTTGACACTAGATGTTTCTATAAAAGAATAATTTTTTCCACTTCGTTTCTTCTAATAAACCGTTTGATTATTGATTGAATATCCCTGTTATCAGGAAAATTCTTAATGCTATCCTGAATCAACTCTAAATTATTTCCGGTATCATCCGGATGGAAATAACCATAACCCATATATTTCCCCTTCTCGACTTTCACAACCGATTTTTCATCTTTTGCTCTTCCACTATTAAAAAGGAGAAAATCCTGGTGTTCATATTCAAACGACTTTCTTGCTTTCCCGGCTCGTATGTTGTAAGATTGTACAGATTCTTTTCCAATACATGCTCCTGCACAAATACCAATCTGAAACTGAAAACATGGGCCTTTTGTGTTATACAGACCCGTGAGTTTTTGACAAAGTCCGTAATCCTGACTTATCTGGCCTAAATAATTTTTTGCTTTTTCAACAGATGAAAAACTGGCAAGCGGGTGGCCTGTTTGATTCTTCCCGATTTTGAATCTTAAATAGCCATTTTTATCATATTCTGCGAATATACCTGAATAGCTTGACTCTCTTCTTTGAGCCCTGTTATAAACCGGTTTATTCACTTTTATTTCATGTGATTCCAGCAAACAGGCTATTAGATCACTACCGGTTAATTCAAAATCAATGGAAGCTGTACGATCGCGCATTTCAATTGCTCTTCCGGATGATCTGTTTGCGAGATGGCTAAGAACTCTCTGGTGTATGTTCTTGCTTTTCCCGATATAGAGCAATTCTTTTTTTTCATCAAATAAATAGTAAACACCTGCTTCTTCAGGCAGGTTTTGAATGGTCTCCTGTTTGAGCATAGGATGCAGATCGGGGAGAGCATGTTTTTGGAATAACTTTTTCCCCTGATCAAAACTTAGCAATAATTCAAACAATTTTACTGTTGCCAGGGCATCCCCGGCTGCTCGATGACGGTCCACTATTTGAATGTTTACCTCATTACAGAGTTTTCCGAGGCTGTATGATCTTAATCCCGGGATAAGTCGCCTGCTTAATTTTACCGTATCCAATATGTCACGTTTGAAAGCATAACCAAGCTTCTTAAATTCTTCCCGTATAAAACTATAATCAAACCTGGCATTGTGGGCAACGAAAATATTTCCTTCCGTGATCTTGATTATCTTTTTTGCCAACTCATAAAATTTTGGTGCATCGGCTACCATCTCATTAGTGATCCCGGTAATACCTGTAATAAAATAGGGGATGGTTTGTTCAGGGTTGACCAGGCTCTCAAATTTGTCAGTGATTTTATTCCCATCATGAACGAAAATGGCTATTTCGGTAATTTTATCGAATTGCGGGCGTCCACCGGTGGTTTCTATGTCTATGATTGTGTACAAGTCCTATGTTGAAGTGTTAATCCTGTTCAAGTTTTATAGCTGTGTTTTACTTTTTAAGCGTGATACCATGGAAGATTGGAATGATGGAATGTTGGAATGTTGGAATGATGGAATGATGGAATGATGGAATGTTGGAATGATGGAAAATTGGAAGAATTGGAATATTGGAATATTGGAATAATGGATAAATATTGCCATGATTAAAGTGAAAATTCATTATTAATCCTTTTTAATTTTCAGAAATGTATTATCCCAACTACCATCCTTCATTTTCTTTTGCAAAGATTTTATTAATTGGATTAACTCATTCTCGGCTTTGTAATGCAGTTTGTCCATTTGTTCATATTCTTCCTTTGTTATCTGGTTCGCTTTATAGAAACTACTTATGCAAGAATGATATTCTCCACTTGAACCCAATGCGATATTTAAGAAATTAAGATATTCTTTTATGCTTCGTCTTGAATATCCTTCTGCAATATTTCTACTAATACTATGGGAAGAATCAATACAATTAGATACTGTTTTCTTAAGTTCATAAGGTGCTTTAGACAACAGCTTGCATGTGAGGATATACAAATCAACAGAACTATTCCAAACTCGCAATTGCTTAAACCCTCGATTAATGTTTTTTCTTTCCATTATCCTTCGCAGTTATCTTTAAGTCCCACAAATCCATTCTTCATTCTTTTTTCCAATATTCCAATATTCCA
>SDBS01006547.1_pt1 | contig 11332 bp, 7 predicted proteins | sample 2277091 | NCBI WGS metagenome assembly SDBS01 (sample SAMN10404972, study PRJNA504765) | marine sediment metagenome | isolation source: marine sediment core GS10_PC15, 163 cmbsf | place: Arctic Ocean: Southern Knipovich Ridge | collected 2010 | reverse complement strand
AAAAATTCTTGAAATGTTTAATTATTCTGTAACCAGATATGAACGAGCCCAGAGTATTGATCTATTTAGATATACTGTATATACTCCGCAGGAATCAGTAAAAGAGATTTTAGAAGCTGATCCAGATAAACGGTTTGAGATTTTGAAAGATGTGTTTGGTATTGAGAAATATGAAGTTGCCATAAGAAATATAAAAGTCGTTAGTGACCAACTAAGACACGATATTACAAAAATTACAGGTAAACTTAGTCAATTTGAAGGTATCGAAGATGAGATTCCTGAAAAAGAAAATAAAATACGAGACCAAGAGAGTAAAATTAGTGGTATGGAAAAAGAGAGCGAATTAAAACAAAATGAAATTAATTTTATCCAAAAAGATTTTGATGAAATTAAATCAAAAAAAGAGGATATCTCTAAAAAGATAATAGAATTGGAGAGTAGAGAAAGAACTTTTAAAGAATATACAGACTTACGAGAGCAGCTTAATAAAGACCTTGAGACCGCTAAAAATAACATTAAATTAAATGAAGAAGAAGTCAAAAAAATCGTGTTAGTCGAATTATCAACAAAGTTAACAGAAGAGCAAGTACGCGAGCAAATCTCAGATGTACGAAAAGAGATTTCTGAGAAAGAAAAAAAGAAAGCAGTTATCGAGCAAAAAATTGAAGACATCAATAAATTATTAGATGAAGGAAAATGTTCGCTGTGTGGACAAGAAATTCATGAAGAAGATCGATTTAAACGAGAATTAAAAGAGGCAATAGATAAAGTTTATTCATTTTCGAAAGAAATAAAAATGTTAACTGAAAAAATTAAAAAATTAGAAGATGATTTGAAGAATTTACAAGAGTATTCAGCAAATAAAGGTAAGATAGAGTTATATGAGAAATTAGTAGAAGCAAGTAAAAGACAAGAAGAAGATAGCCAGAAAAAACTCAATGAAATAATGAAAAAAATAGACAAGCTCGAAAAAGAAATTGAAGATACATTAAAAGCTTTTAAAATCGCTGATATAACAGAATTAAAAGAATTAGAGTCGGATATTAAAGAAAATTTAGATTCTTTTGAAGAGAAGATAGAAAAATTAAAATCTCAAAATAAAGTCATCGAAATAGATCTAAGTGCCGAAAGGAAGACTCAAGAATATTTGAATAAGGAAGTTAATGAATTAAGAACGGGTTTAGAAGAAAAAACAAAGTTAAAAGAGAGGTTAGAATATTATTCTGAAATTAAGAATTGGGTAATAGAACAGTTTCCAACTTTGTTAAGAGATATTGAAAGGGAGATTTTAATCTCAAGCGCTCGTGCTTTTAATACATTTTTTAAAGAATGGTTTAACATTTTAGTTGAGAGCGGAAATATCGAAGTTGAGATTCGCCTTGATGATTTTCAGCCAATAATTAATGTAAACGGTTACGATTCTCCTTTTCGCGACTTATCAGGAGGAGAAAAGAGCGCGATATCTCTAGCTTATAGGTTAGGTTTAACTAAAATTATTAATGAACGGTATCAAGATGTCAAGACGAGAGACTTACTAATTTTAGACGAGCCTACCGACGGATTTAGTCACCAGCAGGTTAACCGGATGCAAGAAATATTCGATACGCTCAATACTGCTCAGATGATTATCATTTCTCATGAGAGGTCGTTGGATTCGTTTATAACAGACATTTTTACGTTTAAAAAAGCTAATCATCAAACAAAAGTGGTTAAGGAAACAATTGAATAATGAGAATAACTAATTCTAACCATAATTAAATTATAAAAAGTGAAAAATGATAGGTAGCAAAACTCTAATTCAGAAAGAAGTATATAATATTACATCACAAAAAGATATACCGCACCTAAGTGTTGAAAAGATAGCACAAATCATAAGTAATAGTCCAAAAGCAATTTCATCTTATAGTAAATATGAATTGGATCAATTTCCTGTTAAGTTTAGAAATGTTATGGAAGGAACTCGAAAAGATTTAACTCTTTATTATTCTATTAAAGGTGTCAAAACAATATACAAAGATCCAGCAGAATTTGAAGGTATAAAATTTTACAATACATTTGGTTATGAAGAATCAGCTAATATTACAGTTAAGGCTGATTATGTTTCTTTTTTTACTAGACCGAAAGAAAATATTAGTGAGCATCGAATTTACCAAATAGGGCCAAAATATTCAAATAAAGAAGAAATTCATCTTAACACTCTAATCAAAAAGTATGAGAAAGAAGGAGATATTACATCTACAATAAACACTATTAGAAAATTATTGGAAATTAACCCAAATGACCATAAAAGATGGACTCATCTTGGAGAACTTCTTGTTAAGACTGAACAATATGATAATGCTATAGAAGCATGCAAAAAAGCAATAAGGTTAGTTGGAATATTCTCAAATGCATGGATTTGTCTTGGAATGGCTTATTATAGAAAAGGTGATACTGGAAAAGCAAAGAAATTTATTGAAAAAACATTAGAGGATGATCCTAGTTATTTAATGGCTTTAAATAAGTTGGCACAGATTCATTTTAATGAAGAAGAATATGATAAATCATTAGAATATTGTAATCAATATTTAGAGTATGATTTTGCAGACAATTCGAAGAAATCAAGTGAAATACTCAAATTAAGCGAAAGAATAAAAAAAAAATTAGGTATAGAAAAAGAAACTCCTAATAAAAGAAGTAAGACTCAGACGAGTAGTGAATCTGTTTCCAAATTATTACAGCGATTACACGTTGATAATAAAGAATACAGTGAGTATTTAAAACATTTAAATATAGAAGATCTGAGACTCAATGGAAAGGGAAGAGTAATAGACGACCAATCATTAGTTTTTTATAGAAAAGCTATTATTAATTTTTTTGAAAAAAAGTTTATTAAAGCATTTATTGATGCAGACAAAGATAATGAAGACTTAAGAATTTTTATTAACGATATTTTTCCAAAATTAGTCTCAAGACTTGAAGTCTTTTATGGACTTGATACATTAAATAGTCTCATTACAACTATTCTTTCTAATACAAAATATACAGCCAATATTTATACACCACTACTCTTTCAAGAATTACTCTCATTTGTTTCAGAGTGGGGTTTTAAAAATGAAGATAAAAAAATTATACTTTACTCATTTTGGGAAGAAGATCTCTATGATCGATTCTTTTCAACTATGGTTAAATTAGGAAATATTCAAGTGAGACGGCTTTCATACCCATATAGTTTTTTCCTAGCATTGAGAGATGAGAAGGAAATTATATTAGCACCATTTTCCTCTAATTTCAAAGGGATAGTCAGTGTAAAATCAACGGATATTGATTTCATAAATTTTTATAAAACGAAATTAATTCCGATTTTGAATGGTGCTAGTAGTCCAATGAGTTAGCACATATTTGTATATGAAATCCAGATTAAAAAGGAGCAGAAATTTAATGAAGGGATTTTAGAAGCTGGAGCGAGTTTAGAAGTCGAATCAATCCAAAAAAATTCAATTCCTCGGTGAGAATAATATCAGAATTTAATTTAAATTTAAGGTCCACCCCACTTCCTTTAAAACTTGATTTATCATTTCTAAAAAGCAGAGTCCATTCAGGATCTATGTTTAGGGGGGGCTTGCTAAATAGTAAAAAAATTTACTTAATCAAAATTTGATTCCTAAATAGAGGAGAGAAACTTATTTTTTCGTTTGTTCATCATCTTTAAATCGCCTTTCATTATTCATTATCTGGAAGTATTCATGCTCACCTAATTTTAATATAATTTTTTCAACTTTTTTGATACTCAAGTTTATTTCTTTAGCAACTTCATAGTCAATTTCTTTCGCTATATATTCATCAATAAATAAGACTTGTTTTTCAGAAACTTTTAGATCGTTTGGAAAATAAGCATTAACGACCATTAATTCTAATAAGAGTTTTGTTAAATCATTGTATGAAATTTCAAGACATTTAGATAAGATTACAATTCTTTTATATATCTTTGATTTTCTATCAATTTTTAATACTGGTAGAATGGATAAATAGCTAAAATGATAATTCAAATAACCCCCGCTTAGATGTGTATTCCAGAATACAATTCTAAAATAAAAATCTAGCAATTTTGAGTTAAATAGGGCAAGAAAATAATAATTAGATAGCCCATTATATTCAGAACTCTCCTGTAACCTAAGCGCATAAATTTTTCCAACATTTGCATAATCTTTTGCCAACACACATATTAAATCTAAAGCAACTTCTTTGATCATTAAGAGTTCATTACTGAAGACTTCCCATTTGGTTTGAGCAATTTGTAGATTTTTTGGATTTTCTCCAATGGGGATTTCCTTATGAAAATAGAGTTGATCAGAGACTTCAATTTGATAGGGTTTAAGGTCATTATTAGTCACATATAGATAGTAATCGACACCTAAGACTTCTCCTTTTATTGACTTTATAAATATTTCATAATCTTTCCAATTTGTAAAATCAAATTCTCGATAAGAACTAACGAACTCTTTGCCAATTGTAGAACACTTTTCGTGCTTATTTATTTTATCAAATAATTCGAAGGAATCATTATGAAGCGGAACATATATTAAGTAATTTGTATTCTTTTTATTATATCTAGATTGTTCTACTCTCTTTAGATTTTTTCCCAAATCGTCTAAAGTTCTATATCTCCCTATGTTGATTAACCATCTTTCAGATGCTTTTGAATTTTTTATTGTAATAATTATTGGATAAACCGCCGCATCTTTAAATACCTTGATCATCGAGATGTCTACTATCATTTCAATTTGAAAATCATTCAGGAAATCCTTACGAATCACCTGACCATAATCAGTAGCTAAAAACTTATTGGATGTAATAAAACTAAGATAAGTCTTTTGATTTTTCCTTAATAGCTTGAACCCCTTCTCGAAAAAAGGTACTAATATGTCATAAATTTTATAAGTCCAAATATAATCTTTCCTTAAGAACTCTTTGTATATAGAATTAAACAATTTCTCTTTTATATAATAGTCTGTCTTAAGCAATTCAGTTTTTAGTTTAATATCTTCTTGAATATTTATTATGCGTTCTTTATATTCATTGATTGAATTATCAGACTTGAGGGTTTTTAATCTATTGGTTCGTTTTTTAAGCTCTTTATTTAACTTTTGCAAATCTTGTTCCAACTCAATCTTTTCCATAAATTTTGTAGAGATGTAGGGAGGATTGCCCACAATCACATCAAATCCTTTTGGAAATACTTGAGGAAACTCTAAATACCAATGAAAAGCCTTTAACCGCCTTAAAAATTCAACAGTTAGATCCTTTGTAAATTTCTTATTTTTAATTGTATTTTTTAAATAATTTAAATAGATTCGATCCGCATCTTCAATAATTAACTCATTAAGACTGTCAATCAAATCTTTTAACAAAATAGTATTTTGATCATGACTATATAAAAACAAATTGATTAAAGTAGTTTTTAGCAACTTAAGCGACTCAAAACTAATAGTACCCTTTTTTAATTCCTCATATACTGGCATAAGTGCAGGATCGCTTTTATCCAAAAATTTTACCGAGTTTATTTTATTGATAAATTTATAATTCACAGTTTTAATACTGGTTTTTGTATCTGAACCTAATAAACTGTTTCCAACTCTTAAATTATATTCAATATTAGGCAAAGGGCTTAATTCACTCGAGCCTTCAGAAACCCATAACCATAATCGCAATTGGCATATCTGTATTGCAGAAACCATCACATCAACGCCAAACAAATTGTATTCTACAATATATTGTTTAATTTCTGTCCTATTAGATTTTATCCTTAGAATGGATACTATCCGTTCATGAATTTCAAGAATGAGATTACCCATTGCCAATAAGAATGCGCCTGAACCAACACAAATATCACACACTCTAACATTTTTTATTATTTTTTCATATATATTCTTAAGAGTTTTCTCTTTCAACATATATATTTCTTCGAAATTTTCTAATAACTCCTCATCTTTATAACCAATGCTTTTTAAGTAAATATTTATGCGTGCTGAATAATGGGGTAATAAGACACTCTCACACATGTAATCACATATTAAATTATGAGTGTAATAAGATCCTGTTCCTTTCCTAAATTCAATTGTCTTTTCAAAAATATATCCTAAGATCTCACTATTAATTGAATTATTATCATCACCTTTTTCAAGAAAGGAATAGTCTTCCAAGAAGTCAAAAACTTTAGTTAATAATCTAGCATCAATTATTAAATCAGGATTTTTCTCCTCAATTTCTGTCTTTCTAAAAAGTCCTCCATTTAAAAAAGGAATTTCTTCATACTCTTTTGGTAAGTTAACTCTTTCTTGTTCTTTTACTGCCAAAGTTTTAAAAAAGAGATTATTCAGGTCGGTATGAATGAGATGATAAGGAACAGCTCGTAAATATGAAAAGATTTTTGGAAATAAGTCCCAATCAATTAAAATTTTTATAAAAATTAGCCGATTAAAAACTGAATAAATAAATTCAATTTTTTCAATATCGATTAACCTCTCCGCATATTTTAGATTATTGATTATAGCATCTTGAGTCGAAATAGTAATTTTTTCTTTTTTGGTGTTAGTATATACACCTCCATGAATTAAGGCGGAGAATTGGTTATAAAACTGTTCCGTTATCCTATTAATATCTTCATATTTTATAGTTATTTTACCAAAGGCTACATTTTTAATATGATTGCAAGCCTCTTCAATAGACAATTCTCTCTTATGTACATCAGAACCATCAAAAAAGATCAGAACAAATTTATTTAGATTTATTACCAATGCATCATTGTATGTTCCAATCCGAATATCTCGAATCCATTCTTCTGCTTGGTCAATCCCTATTTGAATGTTACTATTATAAGGTTCTAGCTCAATTAATAGGTCTTTTTCGCCTTTTCTATGCTTTATAAATTTAAAGTCAGGCCATCTGTGCTTGTTTTTAAAGACATCAAATATTTTTACTCTATTTTGAGAAATAAACTTATCATCGGGGATGCCAATACTTTTGAGCATTTTTCTGAAAATATCTTCAACCAAGTTTTCTGGTTTCTGAGGTTCTAACATCCATTCAGCTTTTATTTCTTTACCTTCAGAGAATATTTTGTGGTAATACTGCACATCTATCTTATCCTTAAATTCCTTATATATGAAATCTTTATCGATTTCCATCTGAGATCCTCACATTTAAAATTGTTTTCTTATTTATATCCAAATCTATTAAAACAATAATAATAGTTAGATTGGATTTAATCTAACTGAATTTAAATATTACCTTAATACAATGAATACATAAAATAAATTTATTTTTAAAAGAAAAAACCGTCATAGTTTTTTATGAGTTTTAGCAGATCTCATCTTCAGGAGTTAAATTAGCTATAATTCAAACCTTTATCTCCCATTAATACTCATCTCCTTTTAGAACTCGTACGATACCCAAGAGTTCTTGAACTGAAAGAATATTGGATTTATCTTCAATAGCATCAAATACTTCATACAATCAAAAGTATCAGTATACTCATAAATCTTTTTAGCTCCTCTTCTTCTTTAGCTTCTACTTTTTTAATTTTTTCAGTCTCTAAGTTTGGTTGATTCGACTAATAATCATTGGCATGCATAATTCTATTGTTTCTTTTTTATTGTAGTTATCTTCCTTAATAAGGAATGACCTATTGGTATAAGGTTTATTATATCTTACAAGTTTTTCATTTTTTAATTTCTCTATAATTTCCCGATAAATGTTCTCAACGTTTAAGAAACTTTCTTCTAGTTGCAAGCCCTTATTTAAATATTTAACTTCTTCACTTAGTTTTTTTGTTAATGATCCATGAGTTTTCTTCGTTTTATCATCAAAAAATAAAAATAAGTTTTCAAATAATCTTTTTACTTTTTCTTGAATATCTTCAGATTTGAGTTCAACTTTCTCAATTTCATTTTTAGCTGTTAATAATATAGGTTTTTCGATCATCCACCTATTAAAAAGAATCTTTGCATGTTTAGTTAAATAAGTTTGAATATTTTTAATGATATCTTCTTTTAATTCTTCCAAAAGACCAAACTTACGTTCTTCTAGAACTAAGGTATATTTTACTAAATCATATGGAATGATCAATTCATATAGTTTATTTGGAATACTAATTAAAACACTTTCTTTAAAATTTTTTAGCTCTTTTTTAACTTTATTTCTATCCGGAAACATCCAAATTAATAGTGTATCATTTTTCTCTATAAAAGCCTTAAGTTGCCTTTTTTTTCTTCCTTTAAGATCTTTTTGGGCTGTTATCTCAACCGGCATTGTTCCTATTTGTATATCACCTATCAAAAAACTATAATATCCATCGGTTTCATAACTTCCAATATTTAAATTATCCTTTTCATAAGAAATCTTAACTTGATGTTCTTTTTCTTCAAAAACAAACCCTTTGTTCCGACTCAATAAGTATTCTTTTAAAACTTTTTCTACTTTCTTACCTAGACTGGATTTATCATTGAGATTTGCTTTAGTCAGTTGATCTTCTGATATTCCATCAAAAACAATATCAAAAAGGTTCCTGAACTTTTCTACATAATCTCCAATAACTGAACTTTTTATATCTAAATTTAAATAATCCAAATTGTCGATAAAATCAGATATCATATTTCCTATTATATCTTGAAACCAATGTTTCTTCTCTTTTAGTTTATTCCTAATATTTTTATAATTAGATACCCATAATATTGAAAAGAAATGAATAGCAAACTTTTCTATTTCATCCCTAGTGAATTTAATATCTACAGACATTAATGGAGTTATCCTTCTTGTAATTCTATTTGCTAGATACTTCTCGAACTCCTCTTGTATTCTTTTACTCAGAACTAAAAAGATATAGAACAGTCTTCCTTTATTAAAAGCCTCTTCAGAAATTTCAATTAATATGTTTGCGAATTTTTCAATACGCTTTGCAATCTCTTCTTCTTTCAAAAAAGGATCACTTATTAAATCAACTTCATCGATAAAAAAATAATACCTCTTTGTATGTTCACACTCTGATAAGCATTCATTTAATTCCGTTCTCAATTTTCGAAACCCATCATTTGAAACAGATAAACTATGGTACATTGTCATATTCGACGTTGATCTATTTTCATATTCTTGTTGAAGAAAATATGCAAATTGAGACTTACCCATTCCAAATCTAGCTTTTTCACTATAGATTGAATATATACCTCCTGCAAAAAGATCTCTTTCTTTAGCTTCTTTTACTTTGCTCTCCAAGTCTTTAATTCCTATGAAGAAATCTTGTATTTCAGAAAATAAAGTTTTTACTGGGCGTGCGATAGTCCATGCTCCTAGCAGAGTATTAAAGATGTCAGACTTAGTCTTCTTATAACTCTCTAACAAACTGATTGACTCTATAATATCGTTATATCCGACGATTTTTCATCCCTCTTATCTAGTGGATAAAGTTTATAACTATCTTCAATTACTACTCTTACTTTTAGCTCTCCTGTCTCTCTTACTCTGATCTTTTCTATTGACTTATATTCTTTCATTTGTTCAGGATCTAAATTTTTAAAATTATAATTATTACATAATAATCTTGGTACATCAAGCCCTCCAATATCTAGAAACTGATCTACCCACAATTCTAACAAGTAATCGTTTATTTTATGTTTTCTCGGAAAATCTGAAAATTTATTTTTAAGTTCTTTAACCGAAATAAAAGATCTTCTCCTTAAAATGTAGTAACGAATCAACTCTTTATCATGTTCAGCTCCTTCTTCTGTTCTGATACTTTTTATTATAACAAGTTGGTCGATTAAATGTATTTTTAACATCAATGAGAGAAGTGCTTTTGTTGATGAATTTGAAATATTATTACCTTTGTTCTCAAAATATCTTTTAATAGTCGAAGGATTAAGAGGTCTATTTGCTAACTGTAATACTTCACTTTTTGAGATAATTTTTGATAAAATCGAATTACGTAAGACTTCAATAAAAATATTGAATGATTCTGCTTTTACTAATTTACCAAACAAATAATCTTTTAAATTTATATATCTTTTAAAAGATTTCTCCGTAAGTCCAATAGAAGAGGGAGTAATTTTTTGATATGCGCAAACTCTATAGAATTTTGCTAGATTAATGGTTGGAATCACAATTCTTCGTACGTTATCTTTATATTTCACGATATTCACCCTTATTTAATCATATTTTATAGTATATTCACTTATATTTAAAATAATACTCATTACTTATTTATATTCAAAATTTTTCCAGTCGATTTGAGTAATTTCATATTTATAGGGTCTTATTTTATTCGGGATTGTCATCGATATAGGATAACACCAATCTCCCAGATATACCCATCCAGTGTTTACTATTAATGAATTGTTTTTTAACTCCAGTTCTAATGTTGTCAATGGAATCATCTTTTGTAATAATAACCGAATAGTTCGATTTTTCATATTAACCTTCGTCAAGTCTGCAGGAATCTCTACAAACAAATGTGCGCCTCTTGACGTCTCTTATATTTTCTTGTATTTAAAAAGTTTATAACTAGTTAATACTTTTATTTTACGCTGTTCATGTAACTGATTTAAATAGCTATGTACATCATTAATATTTATTTTAGACTCTTGAGAAATTTCATAAGCAGATAATTCTTCGTTTACCAATAAATCTAGTATCACCCTAACCCTCCCAAAAAAAACACTTTCAGTTTTATTTAAATCATCTTTTTCTACCATAAAAACACCAAAAATAAAGTATTAAATAGGTAGAATTTAGTTCAATTTAAAAGAAATATGATTTTAGGGCGCTTTTAAAACTCAAATTACCCTCTACCAACATTTTAAACCTTATTAAGATTAAGAAAAATATTCTGTATAAGAAAATCACAATTTTGAATTCAGAACAAAAATCAGCTATCGATGCTATAATTGACGACGTTTTACAGCATAAAGAGCTAACTAACAGTACGTATATAAATATAATTTCCAAAATTATTCATTTTATAGATCTTGCGTTTATAAAAATGGTAGCTCCCGAATATAAAGAAGAGATCTTAGCATATACATAATTTCCAGTGAAATTGCAATAATTCTGCTTATCACCACAAATACCACATCCCCTTCTAGTCCAAAAAAAGCTACTTATAATTTTAAAGAAAAATTATAAATATAACGAAAATGTAAAATAATTAATTCTTAATAAGACAAATATGGAACCATTATGACCTTAAATGAAATCTCCCAAAAAATTCGTGAAGCATTAAATCAAATTCAAATAAATAATTATATTGAAGAAATTATTAAAGAACTGGAAAAATTATCAAATTATAGCGTACTTGCTGAAT
>SDBS01006545.1_pt1 | contig 11333 bp, 8 predicted proteins | sample 2277091 | NCBI WGS metagenome assembly SDBS01 (sample SAMN10404972, study PRJNA504765) | marine sediment metagenome | isolation source: marine sediment core GS10_PC15, 163 cmbsf | place: Arctic Ocean: Southern Knipovich Ridge | collected 2010 | reverse complement strand
GCAGAGAGGATAACCGTCGGAGTAGGATTATCTTTCATGATGTGTTTAAATGCATCTAATCCATTCATTTTAGGCATAATCAGATCTAAAACTAAAACATCCGGACTGTATCTTTTGACCATTTTAATGGCTTCTATTCCATTAGTAGCATGATCAACAATTTCGATTGATTCATGCTTCATAAGGATATCAGATATGGTTTTTCTCAAAAATGCCGAATCATCTGCTATTAAAACTTTTATTTGGCTGACCAAAGATTTTATCGCCTCTCCCATTTCAATGCAATCTGCAGTGAATGATTTTTACATTTATTTTTGGTATTTGAAAATTTTTTAATTATTAAGATTTAAATTTGTTTTAGAAATAAATTTAGCCTTAAAAAAGTGAGACATCTAATCTCAACACACAAGATATGAAAAAAGTTTTATATAAATTTATGTAAATCAACAATTAAAGTGAGTTATCTAGTAATTTGTCGGAGTTTACTTTTTTTTGTTTAAATATTCAAGTAAATGATTTAAATCCGTTAAATTAAATGGCGTTAAGTTTATGCCATCTACCTTGAATTGATAGATATATTAAGATTTATTATATAACGAAAAAAAAGGGAATGGCTATTTTTAGAACTAAACAGCTTCATTAAAAGTAAGATTAACATGATTAAAACGCTTGCTTTCTGGGAAGCATATAAAATAAAAGAGATTACTTATTTTCGAGATTACTTATTAAAGAAGTAAATAATTCATCGATTCCTTCACCTGTAAGAGATGAAGTTTCAAAGAAAGAACAACTATATTCATTAGCTAATTGTTCAGCTTTATTTTTAATAGCATCTCGATTTTCTACTAAGTCTATTTTATTACCTATTAAGAGATAAGGTATAGACATATCTTTTACGTAATAATGTGCTTCTTCTAACCACTCAGTAATGTTCTCAAGAGTTTTGATTTTTGTATAGTCAAATAAAATAAGTACGGCGTTAGAATCAGTATAATAGAACTTCCGCACTTTAGTAAAGCTTCTTGAGCCAGACATATCAAATAGAGAATAAGTCATCTTTATCCTTTTTGATAATTGGAAGTCTTTTTGATTAATTGAAATTCCAATTGTAGGTTTGTATTCGGGGTTTTTCAGCTCCCCTTTAGTATAAATCTCTACTAAAGAGCTTTTTCCTACAGCACTATCACCAATTATCACAATTTTACTATGTATATTTTGACCAATAGAGGCTTCTGTATGATGATGATTTATTATTCCTTCTTGATTTACTTTAGGAAGATTAATTGATGTTTCTCTTTGGTCTAAAATTAGAGAAACTTTATCTGCTACTAGATACGAGTAAGGGATGAACTTTTCGATATCGGAATATGGTTCAGCGACCAAAACAAATAAGACCGGTGCTTTACCTCCTAATTCCACATAAAATAATCGAAATTCATTGGAATCAAAAGTTCCACTCCCAAATGATGTTTCTGTGAATTTTTTGATTTTCGTGATAGTTTGATCAACAACACTCATAATAGCACCAATAATTTCCTCATTAAATCCTTGAACTGACTGTTGAGCAAGAACCAGGCCTTCTCTATCGATAATTAGAGCCGCTAATAAATCAGGAACCTCATTTATAAGGTGCCCCAGTAAGTCCATCAATAAAGAAGTATTAAACATCTTTTCTGATACTATGTCGTTCGTTTACTACTTTTTTTAACTATGTAATAATTTAACTATATAATAAATCAATTTTTTATAAATTTGATTTATTCGAATACATTTGTGTTGTATGCTTTCGTGTTAAATTAAAAAAAGATTTAATTACTATTTACATTTAGCTAAAAAATATAAAATAAAAAATATAAATAAAATTTTATGTTTCATGAATTAAATTGCCTTTCAATTGTAATAATAACCACGAGATCACGCCAACATTATAAGGTGTTATCATAATTTATCTAATATTGAATTTAATTTATCTATCAATTTTTTCAAGGCATTAACACTGGGAAAAAGAGTTAGAGTGCTCTTTAAATTTAATTCATTAATTTCTAAGTTTGTCCGCATTAATATAGCTACATCTATTAATTCTGAGCTGGTTGCTAAAATCCCATCGAGTATTGCGCCAATACTATCGAAAGCTACATCAGGAACCTCAGGAATTAACTTTGTTGACATTAAATCAGCCAACGAGCTTGCATAATGTCCAGCTAATATATTTCCAGTTTCACTTATTATACTTAATGAATATTCATCTAGTTCTTCTAAGTTGTTTATTTCAAGTATTTTTTTTTCTTTTTCTTCATTTAAAATATTAATTAAATTGACAATCGATTCAATTGTAAAAATCTGTAAAATTGAAAGTTGATCAATTCCATTTATAATAGAATATATACCAAATATTCTCTCTCCTCGACCTCCAAATCTTTCAGGTAATTCCCAAAAAGGAATTATCTCAAAGGATGTTAAAGACACATCAATTCTTTTATTTAACAACTTTGAAAGAGCAACAGCGGCATTTCCAGAGCCAATATTTCCTAATTCCTTTAAATAATCGATCTGTTCAAAAGTCAGTTTTAGTTTATCACTTTTATCTTTCATTTCTAACACTTCATAATAATTTTCTAAATGTTTTTTCACCTGTTAATTTAACATTAACAGAATTATCTACAGGGTCAAACAAGATAACTCTACCAAATTTACCCCCCGTATCTTCTTTTTCAATTTTTATATTTAAATTTTTTAATTCTTTTTTTACAGCTTTTATATTGTTTTGACCAATATTGTTAAAATGATCTTGAAAAATCCATGCTCCACCAGCAATAACAGCTCTAAAATTTTCTTTTTCTGCTCCATGCTTTAACAATTCACTGATTAAATCCCTTATTGAGCTATCAACAAATTTGTGTGGGTATTTTAAAGGACCTTTTGTTTTCGCTAGTTTTGATTCTGGTAATAAAATGTGAGACATTCCATATATCTTGTTTTCTTTGTCATAAAGAAATAAAGCAATACATGAGCCTAATCCATATATTGCGATTTTTTGTATTATATTAGATTCTTTATTATTATGGTTGATTAACGTATAATGAGCAATAGGTAGCTGTATTTCTCTGTTTTCAGAGCTATTTTCAATGAAATCTTTACGCTTGCGATCTACCAATGTAAAAATACATCTCTTTGATTCTTTAATTAGACTTCTTTTTTAAATTTTCTACCAAATTTAATAATATACTCAGCAATTTTATAATTTGGAAGGATAATTTGAGCCGCATTTCTCTCAGCAGCTATTTTTGGCATTCCATATACAACGCATGTTTCTTGCGATTCTGCAATTGTTCTTCCTCCTTCTAATTTAATGGCTTCAAGCCCGTCAACACCATCATTTCCCAATCCAGTTAAGATTATGCCCAAAGCTCGATTTTTAAATACTTTGGCCGCAGATAAAAATAAAGGATCAACTGATGGCTTACAAAAATTTATCGGGGGTTCATCAATAATTTTTACAAATGGTTTATTATGTTTGACTACAATTTTCATATGTCTAGCACCAGGAGCGAGATAAACAACTCCGGGAGCTATTTTTTCATCATTTTCTGCTATTTTTACCTTTATACTACATAATTGATCTAAAGATTGGGCAAACTGTATCATGAAATGTGTATCTAAATGTTGAACCATTAAAATTGGGCAGGAAAAATCTTTTGGAATCTTTTGTAAAATTAGCTTTAATGTTTTAGGTCCACCTACACTTGTTCCTATTACTATAACATTAGAATCCAATCCTTTAGAAATGATTGGAACCTCAGTTTTCAATAAATCTGTAGATAATAATTCTTTCGCATGATATTGAATTACTTCTTTAGTTTTGATCTTATCATAGCCAGATTTATCAACTGATAAAATTTGCTTTTTAAATCCTTTCTTTGATTTGGATGCTAAAAAAATTTTTTCAATTAGTTGTTCCCTAAATTTTGGGAGCTCAACTTTCCAGAGACCTCCTGGTTTTACAATATAATCAATTGCTCCCATAAGAAGCGCCTGAACAGAATCATCCATCGTTTTAGGGTCTAAAACGGAAAAAATTATAGTAGGTATAGGAGTTTCTTGCATAATATGTTTAAATGCTGTTAAGCCATCCATTTCGGGCATAATAAGATCTAACAACAAAACGTCGGGATCAAGCTTTTCAACTTTTTCTATTACTTCTATTCCATTTCTCGCCATATCCACGACAACAATATCTTTATGTGAAGAAATCATTTCAGAAATGACTTTTCTTTGAAAGGAAGAGTCCTCAGCAATAAGAACATTGATGGGCATGTTCAATCAGCACTTATTTTGTGTTTGAATCATTTTTTATATATATATGATTTCTAGAATCAACCAATTTAAAACTGCTGAACGAATTAAACAAAGTTTCTGTCTTTCCTAAAATCAATAGACCACCCCATGCCAATTTATTTTCCAGTAATTTTAAAAATCTGTCTCGTTTTTCTCTATTAAAATAAATTAATAAGTATCGACAAAATATAACATCATATTTCCATGATTCCTGGTGGCCCTGCGTAATATCTTCCTTAATGAAATTTACATCATTCTTTATTTCATCTGTAATTTTAAACTTATTTCCAAAAATTTCTTTACTTTTTATAAAATAATTATTGATGAAATAATCGGACATATCCCTCATCGAGTCATCTTTATAAATTCCAATTTTTGCTTTTCCAATTGCTTCTGCATCTATATCAGATGCATTTATTCTATACTTAGGAAATAATGGAATTTGTTTTTTAAGATTATTCAAGATCATTGCGATTGAATAAGGTTCTTCTCCTGAGGCACTCGGACATGACCAAATATTTATGATTTTTTCTGACCTTCGCGGATCTTTAACTTTTTTATATAAAGAAGTTTGAGTAAGAAATTTAATTTCATTTCTTTTATCATTTCTTAAAAGATCATTAGATTTTGCTAATCCAGAAGCTTTTCTCAAAAAAAGATTAGCACTCTCACGGTTGCTCTTTATTACATCATCATATGGAACTTTCTTTACATTATTTATATTATTATTTCCTAAATTTTTTTCTTTTCTTTTATATGAACGTTCCGGATTTGGGCTCAAATCACTAAAAATTTTACTTTTATCGAAGTTGAATCCTTCCAAGAATATCTCCTGAAATTTTTCAAAAACTTCGAAATTTCTGAAAAAATAGGAATAGTTAATATTAAAACTATCATTAAATTTCTCAGTTTCACCGGGATTAGATAAAATATAATTGTGATACTCGTTTAACGTTCTACAATTTACTCGTATCATTCTAGCTTTTATTCTCCTTTCAACAAAATTTCTTCTATAGTATTCAAAATGTATCTTCGTTTCGTTTCTTAAGAAATGTATTAACTGATAGTAAGAATTATCATCAATTTGTATACTTTCTATGCTTATTATTATGTTCACCGTTTATTATTCTAATATCTTTTCAATTTCAGCAATTCTTTTTCCAATGTGTTCCATTGAGTACCTAATATGCATCTGCATCTCTCTTATTTCTGATAATATATTTTTAATTCGATATTTTTCCGTTGAAGAGATATTTTTACCAGGGTGTGTCAATCTGCTTTGGCCCGAATTTGAAATTAGATCTAGACCTCTAGGATACTTGCTTCTTGTTTGTCCTGGGTATTGTATATCCGCTTTGTCTCGTTTTACTTCATCCAAAATTATAAGAAATTCTGATGGTTCTAATCCATCTTTTATTACTTCATGTTTAAAACCATGAAAATCTTTTTTACTCTTTAATTTTCCTGCCAAGTTTGCAGCGATATATCTTTGAAAAAGCCTTGATTGCCTTCCCGCCCAGATCCATATTGTTTTTAAATCAATATCAACAATTAGATAAACCTCTGCAGATTCAAACAGTTTACTTGGTTTAGATTCTAATTTTTCGCCATTAATTTTAAAAAATTTCTCATAATAACTTACATTCTGTATTACCATCTAACTTCACATCAGTTTATTGAATTGAAATAAAAAAAAAAAATAGTTTAATATTCTTTAATCTTAAAATACCAAAATCTTATTCATAAAATTGTGCCAGTGATTCTAGTAATTCGTTTAAAGTTCCAAGCTCGGGGATGAATAAGAATGTGCCCTGTATTCTAATATCTTTAATTATTACGTTTGTAGTAATTACTAATGATAATTTTTTGAGTAATCCGATCTCATCTTTTAAAATACTGAATAATTGTGTCCCATTATCTATACTCATGTCTGGAGCTTCTGTCATAAATCTTATTGATAGAAGATCGCCAAGAGCGCTTGTATAATGACTAGCTAAAATATGACCGAGTTCTGATATAGCACTTCTGTAAAATTCAGGAAAATCCATAATATTTTTAATTTTTTCTGCGTTAAGATTCTGTTTTAATTCTTTGTCCTCTATTAAGATAGATGTAATTCTCAATATGTTTTTAACTGTAAATAAAGTAAGAACAGTTGCTCTTGCTCTTCCTGTAACATTACTCCATGCGACTAAAATCTTTTCATTTTTTTTACTAAGTTTTTTAGAAAAAACGTCTAATTCAACCATCTCAACAGATGGGATATTAATATCAACTCTTTTATTAATCATTTTAGCTAAAGCATTTGCAGCATTACCAGCGCCAATATTACCAACTTCCATTAAGGCATCTTTCTGAAGCTCACTGAGTTGTATATCCTCGACATCTAAAGCTCTAGGTTTCCTAACGCGTCTTCCAGGTTTTCCTACTTTCTCGGTAATCCCTAGTTTCTTGAAGATTTTTTCAAGTGTTTCTAGCTCAGGTATAAAGAAAAAGATTCCGTTCAATTTTAAATCAACAATATTTATTGATGTTTTAATAATTAAGATATATTTCGAGAGCGCTCTAAGTTCGGTTGATAGAAAATCTCCAATCTTTCCGGCTGTACTCATAGTAAATTCAGGGACATCAATCATCATCCTCATTCCCGTCAAGTCTCCTAATGCTGAAGCATAATGTCCTGCCATAATGTTTCCCATTTCAAGTATAGTAGAAATTGCGAATTTATCAAGATCGTTTTTAGATTTAACTTTATTTGGATCGATTTTAGATTTTTTACCTGCTAACCCTGCTATTAATTTCAATAGTGGATTCATATCAAACACTTGTAAAATAGTTGATTTAGAAGGTTTCTCTATGTTACAAAAAATTCCACATACTTTCTCATCTGAATTTCCGAACTGCGTAGATAATTCGTCAAAAGAAATAATTCCAACATCTGTAAGATCCACATCTATTTTTCTTTTGATTAGTCGAGATAAAGCTGTCACAGCATTTCCACTGCCAATGTTGCCTATTTCTTTAAGAGTATCTTGTTGATATTTAGAAAGAAGAATACCCTCTTCTTTTGAAGATCCTACTTTCCTTGGTTTATATCGCAAAGATTTTTGAGCATTAACTTCCTGTGAAGATAATAAAGATCCTTCAAGTTCATTTTCAGAAGGTATTTTTGATAAAATCGGGGTTTTAGGAGCTGGACTGAAGTCTGATTCTTTTTCTATAAAACCAATAAATGGTTGAATAATTGCCTTTAAATCTAATAATATAAAGGTTTCGCTATTTATAACTCCAATTGACTCTATAAATTTATAATCGATGCTCGTCTCAACAATCACGTTATTTAGGTCAAAAATTGAAATGGGAAGCTGTCTTACACCTATAACAGAATCGACTAATATCGCAATATTTAAACCTCCCAATTCTGCAAGAATTATTCGGGATTTCTCTCCTATATTATAATCTTCTGCTCCATCTCTATATATTACATGTCTTAATGATAGAATGGAATAAATTATACCTCTAATATCAATAATACCGACGATTGTTTTGTCCGCTAATGGTATCGGTACAATTCTTTTGCCGGGAACATAAATTTCCTTAACTTCTACAACATTAAAAAGATAAGTCTCATTCCTCGCTTTTAACATTACAACAGTTATATTCTCAACAATATCGCTTTTTAACATTATTATTTCCTCCTTTTTTATTTTTTCAAATTTGTTTTACCATAATTCCTTTCCAAATGAGTTCAACATTCTGAACTCCTCCTTTACTATTTTCGGAAAAATAACCTGATTGTTTATAAATTGAAACCTGGTCTCCTTCTGAAAATTCATAAATATAATCCAACAAATCACTAATACTAATAAAATTAAAACCTGCCAGTTCTAAATCATTGTTATTAATAATTATTAAATCGTCTCCATTAAATGGACATTTCTGTTCTAGCCATTCAACCCATAATTCAGGAGTAATTGCTGTATTGTCAATGTCAATTGGTTTATCAATTGGGATATTTCTATAAGATTTGTTTGTAGCAAAAATTACTCGTTCAGGATTAATTTTATGTTCTTTTACAAATTCATTTAATTTAATAATTCCTTCGTTGAAATTATCTAAATCTAATTTATCATAGCATATAACTAAAATAATCTTATCATCCTCGAGCTCTATTATTAAATCAATAAATTGCTCTGTATCTGAAGTTCGATTAATTCTGATGTTTTCAATAACAAAATCTGGTATATATTTTAGATATTGATAAAATCGCCATTTTACAACTAACTTATTATTAACTTCTCTACTTATAAAAAATTTATACATCGTTTCTAGTTGTTCCGTCTTTAATGTAGCTACATTCCCAATTGTATCATAATCCTCACCAATCTCGACAAATCCTTTTATAGGATTAGAGCTAGAATCTTTTTTTCCCGCTACATCTTCAAAAAATATCTTAAGCTCATTAATAGTAAATTGAGGTATAATTTTTTCAATTAAGAAAAATAAATTTTTCTCAGATTTATCCATCAACGTTTCATAATATTGAAAATTCATGTTATTTCCTCACTTTTTTTTATTTTTAAGAGTTTTATTAAATTTAAGTCATTATCCAAAGATGTATGATTCAAGTTTGTCATAACCTATCTCTTCTCCACCTATATTTTGTAAATAATATCTAATTTCCTTTTCTTGATATGGCAATATGCTATCGACTATGAAAGTTACTATATTACTATTTTTGTCTTCAGATTCTACAATCTCTCCTTCAATATTTGATGAAATTAATTCAAACGATTTTGAAATTGTATCAGTTATTTTGATATCATTAACTTCCACATTTGATTTATTATTTATAATAACACTTATACCAAATTCATTAGAGTTTCTGCCTGGGAAAATAGATTTCCCTATAATTAAATTACGGCGTTTATGAATTACTTTTAACTTTGGAAGCATCCTTTTATTTAACTCATTATATATTTTATAATAATCTTTCTTAGTATCTTGAATAACCCCTTTATATTTGGGATAATAAGATACAATTTTAAGTGGAAATTCGTACTTCTTTTTATAATCAGGTTTCATAGCATTGATTATGTATTTGACTTCTAAAAAGTCATCTATCTTAATCAAGCGATCAGAAATTTTACGAGTTCCAATTAATATTAATTGTAGGACATGTGGTTTTGATGAGTCATTATCTTCAGGATCTATTCTTAATTTTACGTTCTTAGCATTTAAAATCCCTGAAGAATTCCTAATACTAATGTCAGAAAGCTCTGAAGAGGGGAGAAAATCCGCAGGGATAATCTCCTCAATTATAATACCATCAATGTCAATAGAACCGGTATTTTTTATATTTATTTGATTCTCTATTTGTGCCTTTTCAAAAGATTTTATTTCTGTTATTGAAAACCTCTTTGATGCTTGAAAGTCAATTATATCAAATACGTTTTCTTCTATTCTAAGATTTATACTCGTTTTTTTCTTGAGATCATGAGTTACTGAATAATCCAATTTTCTATAAAATTTTGGCTCAGATTCATTATAAACTTCCCATTTCTCAGAAAAATAAGTGTCTCCAGGAGAAATTATTATTTTCTCTTTCTCTTCTTCAGAACTAAAATCAATATATTTTTGTTGCTTATCTTCATCTAATACTAAAATCGAATTCAATTCCATGTTTAAATCGCTGTTATTTCTAAAGAGTAGTGAACAATCCCATTTATATGGTTCATCCTCTTTTTCTTCAATATTTATAGCATGCATGGTATGTGAATAGGCGGAAAAGCGTTCAATTTCTATCCGAGAAATTAAATAATCTCGATAATCATATGACAATTGAAGATCTCCAGTTCCTACAACAATTTTTTCACTTGGAGATATATCTGTGAAAATTGATAAATCAATTTTTTCTCCTGGTTTAATCTCATTTATACTATAAATAATATTTTCTTTATCTATTTTGAAATCTGAACTTGAGGAACTTTTGCATTTAAAATTAGTAAAACCTTTTGAGAAAAATTTTCCCACTTTAACATTTTCTATAAAATTCTTCGTATTATTTTCAAGAGTTATTGAATATTTCAACGAATTATTTTTATTGAATAATAGCAAATAATTTCTATTTTGTCTAGCTTTAAAATTAGCATCAACTAAAGCCCCATACTGGTTCTCTAAACCGTCTACATTATCTATAAAATCACTCTTTCTAAAGGTCCATCCTTCGGTCTTTTCGGTAGCTTCATCCAATTTCGCTAATTCTTCGCTTAATTGAGCTTCAATACCTTTAATTTCAGGATCATATTTATCACTGATGGTTTTTTCTACAGAAGTGTGTTTTGAATGTTTGCCTTCGTAATTTGATATCTCAGCTTCTTTTGCTTTTATTTGCTTTTCAAGATCTTTTACCTTAGCGTTTTTTTCTCCAGAATGTTTTTTTATTTCAGCATTTAAAGTTTTAGATTTAGCATTATTTAGCGCATTCAGTTCATTTTTAAAGTTTTTTAGAACTTCATTAGATTCTTTCTTTTTTATTGAAAATTCATCTGTTTCTTTGACTGCCTCATCAAATTTACCCTGTTCAACATCTAATTTTGAATTTAAACTTACAATTTTAGCTTCAAATTCCTTAATAATAATTTGACCTTTTTTACCTAGCTCTTTTTTTTGAGCTTTAGATTTATCTTTCTCTAAGGAATTAATTTCTTTTTTCAATTCTTTTATAGATAAACTAGAATCTTGCTTTTTTATAGTCCATTCATCTAAATTTTTAACAATTTCATCTAATTTTCTTTGTTCAACATCATTTTGAGAGCTAACACTTTTGATTTTTGGACCATATTCTGCCTCTATCTTCTTTGTTGAAGAAGTTTCTTTTTTTGAAAATTCTTCAATAGTCCTTGTTATTTCATTTATTTTAGAATCGATATATTTTTCATTTGCTCTGATAGCTGATTTATAATCCGAAAGTTTTTTGATTTTAATGTCTTCAGTAA